>Ga0206817_1002_pt1 | contig 136435 bp, 98 predicted proteins | sample Alteio_BWOrgCont_89_FD_152873 | JGI IMG/M metagenome (GOLD analysis project Ga0206817, IMG submission 152873) | Enriched cells from forest soil in Barre Woods Harvard Forest LTER site, Petersham, Massachusetts, United States -... | ecosystem: Environmental > Terrestrial > Soil > Temperate forest >...
GCAGGAGCGAAAGATTCACGCGGAGAAACGTCATTCCCGCCCCTTCCAGGAGGGTTCCGAATTCCGATCGAGGCACCTGCCGCAAAAGCAGGATCGCCCTGAAGGCAGCGAAACAAATCAGCGCCCCCAGCACAAGGACCAGGAAAATTGTTATTAACGTGGCACTTTTGTTCTCACCCTTCGGCTCGACTACATCCTGTTTTCGCAATCTGCGGCGTGCAATGGACCGGTAGAGCTGCTCGCCCAGCGGCGCAAAGGTACGCTGATGAATCGCTCCCAGCACGTTCGATTGCCGAAGAGCAGCCAGCACCGGCGATTTCACACGGTCTGCGGTCTCAACGTTCTCAAACTTGAATTTATCTGACCAGTCGATGATCGGACGCCAGATCAGCTGATCGGTAAGCACGATGATCGCCATCATGGTAAGCAGGCCATAAATCATCGCCAGCGTATTGCCCGTCGAAGCAGCCGTTTGCAGATACGATCCCAGTCCAGGCAGCCGAAAATTGCGGTTGCCTACCGGAAACATCTCGCAGATCATCAGGAAAAACCATCCGCCCGCGACGGACACCATGGAATTCCATACCAGGCCAATCGTTGCGTAGGGAAGCTCCAATTGCCAGAGCCGCTGCCACGGAGAAAAGCGATTGATCGTGCACGCCTCCAGCAGTTCACGCGGAATGCTCTTCAGCGACGAATAAAAGCTGAAGGCCATGTTCCATACCTGGCCTGTGAAGATCAGCAGAATGGCGCCAAATTCAATGCCAAGCTGGCGGCTTGGAATGAGGGACATCATCGCCAGCATGACTCCCGGTAAAAAACTCAGTACCGGAATGGATTGCAGGATGTCGAGAGTGGCAATCATCAGCGCTTCCACGCGTTTGTTGTATGCGGCAACGTAGCCATAGCCAACCGCAAACAACAGGCTCAGCAGGTAGGCCACGCCGATCCGCACAATCGAATAAAACGCGTAGAGCGGCAGCATGGCCGGGGATTGCGATATCTCTACTTCCGGCACGGCACCGCTCAGCCAGTACCGTGCAATCTGCAGCACAGCGTAGAAGCCTGCTAGCAGTCCCATCGCCACCGTCAGATCGAGAAAGAACGGCCACGAGCGCTCGATGACCAATGAGCGCGAGAGTGTGTAGCGCATCTTCACTGGTCTTCACTCTCCTCGATCGTCGCTCCTATCGCTTCCGTCTCCGGCAGAACGAAGCGTCGCTTTGCAGCATCGAAGTCGAATAGTTCTGCATAACGTCCCCAGTTGATCGCCGTCTCCAGTTGCCGCTGCGTCTCCTCTTCGCTGAACTGTTCGTCGAGCATATCGAGAAAGAATTCCTGCGGTACCGTGTGATCTGATTTATTGCTGAGTGCACGCGTGATCTGTCGCAGCAACAGCACATGCTCCACCGCCGCGGCGCGGAACAATTCTTTCTGCTTCAAAATCTCCGATTCCGCATAAGCGCGCCCGGCAGTCGTGATCGCAACATCGCCTTCTTCCACCGTTAGGAAGCCAAGCAATTGTGCCGCATCCACAATCGGCAGTAAGTCGTCGATTTCGAAGGAAAGCTCATCTGCCAGACGATAAACATCGATATGTCCCCCAAAATCGATAATGAACTCGAGCAGGCCGGCAATGCCTCCTGGCCGTGCATGCGGCAGCATCTCATAGCGCATTTGGCGCTGGTCGCGCACCCTGCGGCCATCCGTATGCAAGCGCGGCACGTCGGGCGTTACATCGGGCCGCGTCAGCACGGTGTAGATGTAGTCCACCAGTTTGGTAAAGGCCGCGTTCTTCTTATCGCGTGGATGCGGGATGGCTACTTTGAAATCAGTGCGTACATGACCCGGGTTGCGTCCCAGGACAATGATCCGATCGGCCAGCAACACGGCTTCCTCAATATTGTGCGTGACGATGAAAATAGCTTGTGTCGGAATGGTCTTTTTTTGCCACAACTCCAGCAGCTCACTGCGCAGGTTCTCCGCCGTCAATACATCGAGCGCGGAAAACGGCTCGTCCATAAAGAGCACTTCCGGCTCAACCACAAGGGCGCGTGCAAATCCCACACGCTGCCGCATGCCGCCAGAGAGCTCTTTCGGATACGCTGCCTGAAAACCGTCCAGACCCACGGTGTCCAGAATCTTCAAACTGCGTTCCCTGCGCGCTTCGGGTTCCACGCCGCGTGCCTTGAGAGGAGCTTCCACATTTTCAAGAACAGTCAGCCAGGGGAAGAGAGCAAAGCTCTGAAAGACAATCGAGACGTTGATTTCAGTTGATTCAATCGGCTTTTCATGCCAGAAGACGTGGCCGCCAGACGGCTTCGAGAGGCCGGAAAGCATACGCAGAAGTGTCGATTTCCCTGATCCGGATGGTCCGAGCAAAGCGACGATCTCTCCCCGAAGTATGGAAAGGTCCGTCGGGGCAATGACCTGAATGCGGTTCTCGCTCGGTTGAGCGTAAAACTTTTCTACCTGATGCGCTCGAATAATCGCTTCCGTCATCACCGGCTCCGTCTACATTTCTTAAAACCTCTGAACGGGGGATGGCTCCGCGACCAAACCCACTGATTTGGCTGTTTCCTGTCCGGAATGCCAGAGCCCTCCGGAGCGACGCACCCGTTCTCGCGTCTAGTGTAAGTAGATAGGATTGCAGGAAGATGAAGCATCCTCCTGCACACAGCGTATCATCCTAAGTAGCAGTTTTATGCTGAGCGATGCATATCTGGCCACCATTTTGACGGTATCTTTTGGCCGTCGCAGGCAACCCGCAAGTGTTTTACCTTACCGGAGATAGAGAGAGTCGGAGAAAAATGCAAGACAACAATCAGGCGAAGCCAAAAGTTCTGGTGGCAGATGACGAGCGCGTCATTGCCGATACCCTTGCCATTATCCTGAATCAGAGCGGATTCGAGGCCACAGCCGTTTACAGCGGTGAGAAAGCGGTGGAAGCCGCCAAGGCCCTTAAGCCGGACATGCTCATCAGCGACGTCATCATGACCGACCTGAACGGCATCGACGCCGCCATCAAGATTCGCAGCCTGCTGCCATCCTGCAAAATCCTGCTCTTTTCCGGACAGGCTGCCACAGCCGACCTGCTCGACCGGGCACGGAACCAGGGCCACGAGTTTGAAATCCTGGCTAAACCCGTCCATCCCCAGGATCTGCTGGCTAAATTGCGCAGTTGATCCGCGGCAGGCACCAGTGCATAAGAATTAGCGTGATATGGATGGGACGCAGGAGCGGAAAACCTGTTTGTCTTGAAAGTACAATTCGGACGCCCCATCCTGACGCAGAGTGGGGCAGTCTTCTCTATTTTCTTCACATCTCTCGTCTACCCTCAAGCGCCCTGGACATCGTCACCTCATCCGCATATTCGATATCGCTGCCCGCGGGAACTCCGGTTGCGATCCGTGTCACACGCACTTGCGCAGGTCTCAGCATCTCCGCCAGATACCCGGCGGTCGCTTCGCCTTCCACAGTAGGTGAGGTCGCCAGAATCACCTCATCCACATCGCCCCGAGAAACCCGCGCCAACAGATTGCTCGTCCGCAGATGCTCTGGCGCAACTCCGTGCAAAGGCGAAAGCGTTCCATGCAGCACATGAAAAACTCCGTTGTAGTTACGTGTTTTTTCGATGGTGGCAATATTTGTCGGCTCTTCCACCACGCACACCAGCCGCTGATTGCGTGTCGGGCTGGAACAATACACGCATGGATCGACATCCGTAATATTGTTGCAAATGGAGCAGAGTCGCAGCTTTGCCTTCAGATTGCGAATGGCATCAGCAAGCGCTTCCGCATCATCGCCACTTGAACGCAGGATGTGAAACGCCAGCCGCTGCGCATTCTTTGAGCCGATTCCGGGAAGTTTGCGCAGCTCCTCGATCAGCCGCGCCATCGGTTCTGCAAATCGTGACAAAACGATACCTCTCCGCTGTTTTTAGCAGGATTCGGCCCGCTTTGCCACGACCGCTAACCAAGAAGCTGTCATCACTCGAACAATGTCACCTTGAGCGAGTGGAAGATATGCTGCTCTTTCCGTTGCCGTGGAGTTCGATCAAGCCGTCTCCGCCTTTTCCACAGGCACCTGAATCTCTGTCACGTAAGACTCATCGTCCTGACGCACGGGCGCTGTGCAGTAGTGATAGAGCTCGCGAAAGGATCCGGCTACCCGATAGTGGTTCTCTTCCACCCAGCGCAAAACATTCTGATATGCCTCACTCAACCGGTTGAACGGGCCATGATGCATATAGCTGGCCACCGTCACGCCGGTCAATTCATACATATTGGCGGTACCGTGGGCAGTGAGCGGCTGTTTGAGCAGAAATCCTGCTTCTCCATCCACGTCCCGCTCTTTGTGCTCCATGTCATGCCATATGGCTATGGGCAAATTAAGCTCAACAGGATTGCCAACCTGGCTGATCACTTTCGGATAAAGCGCGCCGACCGCCGGATAGTTCGCAATGATTTCCCGAACCGATACGATCCATTGTGGACTTACTTCCTTGATGACAACATCCGCACTCATAATCGACTCCTGTTCCATGAATTTGATGAGTATCTCCAATCGAGTGAGTCGTTCCCGCTCTTCGCGCACGCGGTTTTCCTGCTCTGCCCGACGCAGCGTGACCATGCCGCGCAATTCCTGCGGCGTGACATGGTCACACAAGACGGTACCGATCTGCTCAAGTGAAAATCCCAGGTCTTTGAGCACCAGGATTCTGTGCAGTCGCGGCAATTGCTGGGCGGAATAGTAGCGATAACCCGTCCAGTTATCTACATGAGCCGGTCGCAACAATCCGGTTTCATCGTAATACCGGAGCGTTTTGACCGAAATGCGCGTAAGTGCGGAAAACTCGCCGATCTTGAACACAGCTCAGTTCTAAGGCCTCCCGTAACGGGAGAGTCAACAGGTTCGTAAAAACTTAAGCTTTAATTCGAGGTATAGTCCCTCGATACCAGCCCGCCATGCTGCTCCGAATTCCTTGCTCTCGAATCACGATAAACAGTAAGCTAGATTCACTCTCAACGAAGAAATGAGTTTCTTTACCCTCAGATGACAAACAAGCTCAAGTACAGGCTGCTCGTCTCTATTCCGCTGCTTGTTGCTGCTGCAGCCGCTTGTGCCTCCGATCCTAAGATCGTGGTCCCCAGTGCCTTCCACGGCCAGATTCACATTGATTTCTGTGCCGATAAAGGCTCAAGCGCGCCTATCCTTGTTGACTCAACGGGTCATGGATCCTCGGCTCTCTGCCAAAAATCGCTCACCAAATTTGCCCTCAAACGGGCGAATGGAGAATCGCTCTCTGCACCGGATATGCAGCTCATTACCACGGGCGACGGTATCGTAGTCGGCGCAAACTTCAACGTTCGCTGAAGGTATAGCTTCTCAAGTCAATCATTTTAAAGCTTGAATTTGTGCCGCCGCCTGGCTGAACATTGCTATTTTGCTGGATATGGGAGAAGCCGGCTGGAAAGCGAATTGCAGCGCGGCTTCTCTTAATACCTCAGCTTAGAACCGTCTGGCGGGAGAGAGCGCGGCGCAAAACCGTTTCGAGCGCCGCTTTCTGCTCTGCGTATTCGGATTCGCTCAGCTTGCCCTCCAGCCGCTCAGTTTCAAGTGTGAACAGCTCCTCCTTGAGAGCTGCCAGCAAATCGCCACGGCCATTGGAAGAGGGAATCGGAGCAACCGGCGGGATTCCGCCAGCATTTGGAGACGTAACGGCAGCTTCAGGCTTGGCACGCAGCAGAAATGCTGCCGCAATGGCTAACACGAGCGCCAGTCCGCTCAGGATCCACCACTTGTACTTGTTCAGAGGATCGGGCGTGTCAATCGGGTTCCCCAAGCCGCCTCCGGGACGAGTATCGGCGCTCGCAGAGCTGGCCTGTCCAGCTTCAGGGCCAGCCTCAGGACCGCCTGCTGCACCTGGTTCATTTGGACCCTGCGCCTGCGTCTCGCGTGGCATAGAGCCTCTACCGGAGACGCTGAACGCCATCGCCTGCGAAGGCGAAACGTTGCGCGCCAGGAAGGTCTGTGCGTTCACATCGTCGTTGATCGATTGAAAAGACACCGATCCGCCGCCGGCAAACTTCATACTCTTCGGCAGCATGACAGCGACATTCTGCGTCGGCATGGAAACTTTAGGCGTGAAGTTGAAGCTGCCGTTGTAAGGCAGGTGATAGCTGATTTGAAAGCGCGTTTCTCCTGGGCGCACCGGGAAAACAAAAGAGTAATAGTCCTTTTCTCCTGTTGGTACTGGGGAAGAAGAAACTGGCATTCCGCCCGGCCCCATCGCCGCTGAGCCTTCGATGCGCGCATCCGGCGGCAGGTAGATTTCATAGGCTCGCGGACTGAATTGCGTCCGCGGCGGATTGGAGTCGTTCTTGACGAAGTAGTTTTCAATGACGTGCAGGCCCTGAGGATCGGTCTCGATCCTCATCACATCGGCTTCGGTGCTCACGCCATCAACTTTGGGCAGCACATCGTATACGTCTACATCGGCGCTGGTGGAACCAGGCTGGAGAGGCTGGAAATAAGCGGCCTTTTGATGGTCGACGCGGATCAGGTGCATGCCATTGTCCGGCACCTCAATCGAATAATGTCCTTTTGCGTCGGTCTTTGTGCGGGCCGCCTCCTGCATACCCTGTCCAAAGGCGATCAGCACCACATCATCGCCTCCGGAAGGCTTGTTGACCGTCTTATTGGTAACTGTTCCGGTTACAGTGGCCGCGAGCGCGGCAATAGGAGCGGTAAAGGCAACAAGCGCCACCACCCCAAAACGCAAACGTGAAATAAATGTCATCAAAATATGGTTCCAACCGCAATTCTAGTGTGTCTTTGAAGAGGCATGGCTTCAGCCGTGCCGTAAAGCCGATCGTGTATGGGGGCTTTAGCCACCAAGGGACGAAGTCCGCACTTGCTGTACCGCAGGCGTCTGTCGCTCCAACAAATCAATCTCAGCCAGTACCTCAGCCGCCTCATTCTCCATGGCCGCGCGCTGCGCCGCATAATCTTCTTCCGGATATTTGCCAGCGCGATACTCGAAATTAAGATCGCGCAAGTTGTCATAAAGCATCTCTTTGCGTTCGCGCAGAAAGTCGAGCCGCGTTTTCTGCACCTGCGCCTCGACTTTGCGCTCCGGATAAAAAACGTAGAAGAAGATGCCGATCAGCAGCAGCCCGCAGGCAATCATAGTCAAAATTCTGTCTCCTTCCGAATGCGTTCGCGAGCGGCCTGAAAGGCAGTCGTTGTTGGAACTGCCGGCATTTCAACCGTGCGCAGCTTCCATTTGCGAACCAGGGCAATCGTGGCGACAATACCGATCAGCAATACCACCGGCGGCACGAACCATGCCACTAGATTGAATTTCGTAAGCATCGGAGCAGCCAGCACAGTCGGCCCATACTTCGCCTGAAACGACTCAAGAATCGTGGTGTCACCATCGCCATGGCTGAGCGCCGCACGGAGTTCTGACAGTTCGCGGTCTGAATCCGGGCATCCGAGATGATTGCACTCAATCAGGATCTGGCCACATCCGCACACGCACATCATTTTGTGGCCCAAATCGTTGTAGCGCACAGCATTATCGGCCGACCCCATGGTGAAGATTGCCAGCAAAACCACCAGTCCGAGCTGCGAAAAACGAAACAGCAGCCGCATCAATCACCACCCTTGCTCATCGCCATTGCCGGAGTCTCGCCCACAGGCACACGGCTGCGGCTGGCGGCAAAGGCTGCCGTCATGTTCGGAGTGAGCGCAACGAAGGTACCCGCAATCACGATCAGCACGCCAATCCATATCCAGGCAACCAGCGGGTTCAGGAAGACTTTTATAATCGGCTGTCCGGTGTCAGGATTTTTCCCCGCATAGATCACATACAGATCCCAGGCCAGCGTCGAGTGATTTGCCACAATCGTCGAAGTGGTCTGGCTTGCCTGGTAGAAGCGCTTTTCCGGCGCAAGCTGCGTAATCTTCTTGTCGCCGCGATAAACATCGAGAATCGCATACTCTGTGTCGTAATTCAGGTTCGAGTCTTGCGAGTAGTCCTGGCATACAAGACGGTACGGACCCATCTTCATGCTCTGCTTGAAATTCAGTTCCTGCTCTGTGCTCTGATTAAAAGCCGAACCTGCAAGGCCAATGAAGATGACCACCACCCCAAAGTGCACGATGTATCCGCCATAACGCCGTGTATTGCGTCGCGTCAGCTGAATCATCGATGCGAAGAGATTCTGGCCGGTGTGCCGTGAGATCACACCCGCGCCACGCAGAAACTCTGAGCCGACTGCTGTTACCACAAGCGCGCCTAAGGACCACGCCATCAGCGAATAAAGAGAGCCCTGGCCCTCACTCCAGTTTTGCCACGGGCGAACACCGCAGGCAATTAGCACAATCGCCGTCACCACGGCAGAAACCACAGGCAGAATAAAGTTCTTGCGAACACTTTTGAATGAAGTGCTGCGCCACGCCAGAATCGGGCCAATGCCAGTCAGGAAGAGCAGGAACAAGCCGATCGGCACTGCCACGCGGTTATAGAAAGGCGCGCCGACCGTAACTTTATTGCCCTGTACGTACTCGGAAATAACCGGGAATAGCGTGCCCCACAGCACTGTAAAGCAGGCTGCCAGCAGGACGAGGTTGTTAAAGAGAAAGCTTGACTCGCGTGAAACCAGCGACTCCAGTTTGTGCTCACTCTTCAGATGGTCGCGCTGCAAAATGAACGTGAAGAGGCAAACCGCGAGCACGATGACCAGAAATGTCCAAAACCAGGCGCCGATGGCAGATTCAGCAAACGCGTGAACCGAGCTCACCAGCCCCGAGCGCGTGAGCAGCGTTCCCAGAATTGAAAGCGCAAACGTAGAGAAGATGAGCCACACATTCCAGCTCTTCATCATGCCGCGTTTTTCCTGCATCATGACTGAATGCAGGAACGCCGTGCCAGTCAGCCACGGCATCAGCGATGCATTTTCTACCGGGTCCCATCCCCAGTAGCCGCCCCAGCCAAGCACCGAATAGGCCCAGTGTGCGCCCAGAAAGATCCCGCATGTGAGGAACAGCCACGTCACCATCGTCCAGCGGCGTGTAATGTGGATCCATTTCTCGCCGGGATAGCGCATCATCAGAGCGCCCAGAGCAAAGGCAAAGGGGACACTGAAGCCCACGTAACCGAGGTACAGCATCGGCGGGTGAATCACCATCTCCGGATACTGCAGCAATGGATTCAATCCAAAGCCGTCCTGTGGAATCCTTCCTGCAACCAGAGAAAACGGCGGAGCGGCGAAATTCAACAACAGCAGAAAGAAAATCTGAATTCCCGCAAGAATCGTCGAGGCATATGCTGTCAGCTTTACATCGACTTTATGCCGAACGCGCAGTACAAACCCATAGGCCGCAAGCAGCCATGCCCACAATAGCAAAGAGCCTTCCTGCCCCGACCACAGCGCCGCGAACTTGTACGGGCCAGGCAATGCCCGATTAGAGTGGTGCAGGATGTAGGAAACGGAGAAGTCATTTGTGAAGGCAGCCCATACGAGGGCAAACGCTGCGCAAGTCACAGCAAAGAAGCTGCCTATGCCCGCACGCCGCGCGGTTTCCGCTAACCGTTCCGGGGACACGCGCCCGCGTGCTCCAGTTGCCAATTGACGCAGGGCAATTGCGCCTGCAAAGAGGTTGTAGCCGCTGAGGGCCAGCGCAAGCAGGAGGGCGAAGCTTCCGAATGCAGGCATAAAGCTGTTTAGCAGACCCGTTTCATGGGAAATATTCGGTTAACTCTTTATTGTCGCAGACGCAGAAGAGAGCGGCAATCATCCAGGGGGAATTGTCCGGAGCGAATTTCTCGTCCCGCGATCACTACGATCCGTCACAATACCAGCGCGCGCCCCTGTAAGCGGAGTATCATGAGGCACTGCAGCTGTCAGCATTCACGCGAATACCAATGAATAAGGCCAGGATCGCCCAAAAATGAAAAATAGATTGTCACTGATATCCCTTCTGCTCCTGATAGCAGTTTCCAGTATTGCGCAAACCGTTTTCGTCTCCGCACAAACTAGCTCCTCCGCACCCGATGCCGACAAGAAATATGAGCTCATCCCTGGCCTAGATAAGAGTCTGATCGACACCTCCTCCGACCCCTGCGCCAACTTCTACCAGTATGCCTGCGGCAACTTTGCCAAGCTCCACCCCATTCCATCTGACCAATCCAGCTACGACTCCTTCGCCATCCTCTACGAATACACGCAGCACGAACTCTATGGCCTGCTGGAAAAAGCCTCCGCCAACGATCCCAGCCGCACGCCCAACGAGCAGAAAATCGGTGATTTTTATGCCACTTGCATGGACTTGAGCGCCACAAACAAAACTCTCGCCGCGCTCCAGCCTGACCTCGACCGCATTGCCAATCTCAAAAGCAAAGACGAGCTTGCCCCGCTGCTCGCCCGCTTCCAGTTGATCGGCGTCAACGCCTTCCTGGGCTTCGGCGAACAGCAGGATTTCAAGGATGCAACCAAACAGATCGCCGCTGTCGATCAAGGAGGGATGGGTCTTCCCGAGCGCGATTACTACCTGCGCACGGGTGACGAGGCTGAGAAAACACGCCAGCAGTATGTACAGCACATCACCAACATGCTCAAGCTCATGGGTGAGTCCGATGACAAGGCCGCGGCCGATGCGCATGCCATCATGCAGCTTGAAACCACGCTCGCCAAAAACTCAATGGACGTCACCTCGCGGCGCGATCCGAAGAACGTCTACCACCCCATGCCCGTCGAGCAACTCGCCGCGCTGACGCCGCAAATTTCCTGGAACCACTTCTTCGACCACACCGGCGCGCCTTCCGTCGTCGAGCTGAACGTAGGCAATCCCGACTTCTTCAAAGGTCTCAACTCCCTCATCGCCACCACCGATCTCGACACCATCAAGGCCTACCTTCGCTGGCAACTCATCAACTCTGTCCCCGATATCACCTTGCCGGAAAAATTGGATGCCGAGAGTTTTGACTTCTATGGCCGTAAGCTGCGCGGCCAGCCCGAACAACAGGCCCGCTGGAAGCGCTGTTCCAGCGCCACCGACAGCGCGTTGGGAGAAGCCGTTGGCAAAGTCTACGTCGAGAAAGAGTTCCCGCCTTCCAGCAAGGCTGCAACATTGCAAATGGTCGAAGACATCGAGGGCGCAATGGACAAGGACATCAACACTCTTGACTGGATGAGCGCCGACACAAAAGTTAAGGCGAAAGAAAAGCTGCACCTGGTCGCCGACAAAATCGGCTATCCCGACCATTGGCGCGACTACTCCTCGCTCACCATCACCCGCGGCGATGCTCTCGGCAACGCCCTGCGCTCCACCGAATTTGAAAGCCGCCGCCAATTGGCAAAGATCGGCAAGCCTGTCGACCGCGGTGAATGGGGCATGACTGCCGATACAATCAATGCCTACTACAACCCCAGCATGAACGACATCAATTTCCCCGCTGGCATCCTGCAGTCGCCTTTCTATGATCCCCATGCCACCGACGCCGAAATCTACGGACACGGTGGCAGTATTGTCGGCCATGAGCTCACACACGGCTTCGATGATCAGGGACGGCAGTTCGACGGTCACGGCAACCTCACCGACTGGTGGACCAGCGAAGATGGCAAGAAGTTCGAGGCTAAGGCCGATTGTGAAGTAAAGGAATACGGCGACTTCACCGCTGTGGACGATGTGAAGGTCAACGGTAAGCTCACTCTCGGCGAGAACACAGCGGACAACGGTGGCATTCGCCTCGCCTACATGGCTTTCCTCGAAGACGCCAAACGCAAAAACATCGACCTCGATCAGAAACAGGATGGCTACAACGCTATTCAGCAGTTCTTCCTCGCCTACGGCCAGAACTGGTGTGATAACACCAGGCCTGAAACCACCCGCCTTCAGGTCCAGACCGATCCGCACTCCCCCGACAAGTTCCGCGTCAATGGAGTGGTCCAGAACATGCCTGAATTCGGCAAGGCCTTCGGCTGCAAAACCGGTCAACCCATGGTGCCCGCCAACGCCTGTCGCGTCTGGTAAGCGCCAGCCTAGTTACACACATCGCACTTGATCTCCTTCCCGCTCTCGCCGAGAGCGGGAACAAACGTATAGGCTGGGTGCGTCTAATTGACGCTTTCTTTCGTCTCATCAAAAATCGCAACAATTAAGGACATCGCTCGTGGGTCTTGGAAAAGGAGTCTTCAACGCTTTCAGCAAGTCAGTCGTCTTTGCTTCGATCTTCTTTGCGAGCGTGCTCTCCGCAGCAACCAAAGACATCCCGCCGCACGGGGCCGCCATCGTCCTCTTCAATGGGCACGATCTCAGCGGCTTTGACACATTTCTCAAAAGCAAGGGCCTGAACGACGATCCCGACCACGTCTTTCAGGTGGAGCAGGGCGTCATCCACGTCTCCGGCACGGAGATGGGGTACATCATCACCAAACAGGGCTACCAGAATTACTACCTCAAAGCCGAATTCAAATGGGGCGAGGGAACCTTTGCGCCGCGTGAAGGCCAGGCACGCGATAGCGGCATTCTTTACGACACTCAGGGCGAACAAAAGGTGTGGCCGCGCTCCGTTGAGTTTCAGATCAACGAAGGCTGCACCGGCGACTTCTGGCTTACAGATGGTGCCGCTCTGACCGGAAAGGACGGCAAACGCGTTACCGGTCCGCCAGGGAACGCGGTGAAAATCGATCGCTTCAACAAAGGTCCGTGGAAGAACATCGTGGGCTACCGCGATCCCGCGAATGAAGTCGAGAAACCGCATGGCCAGTGGAATGTCGTCGAGTTGGTCAACCAGAATGGCCATGTGAAGCAGTACGTCAACGGCAAACTGGTGAATGAAGGAACGGATGCCTTTCCTTCGAGCGGAAAGATTCTTTTTCAATCCGAAGGTGCCGAGGTATTTTTCCGCAATATCAAGCTGTATCCACTGAAATAGCTGGAAGCATATGAAAAAAAACTTTGCCGGAACTCTCCTTCTCTTCATCCTCGCATGCGCCTTTGCTGCCTACGCTCAAACGGAACGAAAGACAACGCCAGGTAACAGTCCCAACGGCGTTCCTCAGGCCACATTCTTTGTCCATCGGCTCGGCACCGATCACGCCGAGGGCGTTACCACTCTCGACGTGAATGGAGACGGACATCCCGACATCCTCAGCGGAGCCTACTGGTATGAAAATCCCGGGCCGCAGGGCGGTGAATGGAAGCAACATCAATACCGAACCGTCGGCACTCACGGTGAATTTGTCTCAGACTGCGGCGAATGGACGGTGGACGTGAACCACGACGGCGCGCCCGATGTGGTCACAACCGGATGGATCAGCAATGGCCTTTGGTGGTATGAGAACCCCAAAAAGCCCGGCGTGATGTGGGAGCGCCACTTCATTGCCGACAGCTACGACACGGAAGGCGGCTGGATGGCCGATATCAATGGTGACAGCAAACCCGATCTCATCCTGGCGCACTATAACCACTCCGGCATTTTCTGGGCCGACTTTTCAGGAGTGCAGCCCAAGATCCATCATGTCGGCGAAAAGGAGCAGGACGGCCACGGTACAGGCGTCGCTGACGTTAATGGTGATGGGAAGCCGGACATCCTGACTCCAACCGGATGGCTTGAAAACATCGATGCCGACCACGATAAATGGCAGTGGCATCCTGACTGGGACCTGGGTGATGCGGGTTTTCCCATCATCGGCTATGACGTAAACAACGACGGCAAGACGGATATTATTTACGGCCACGGTCACAGTTACGGCATTTATTGGCTTGAGCAGCAAGGCGATGGAGCCAACCGTCATTGGGTCAAACATACCATCGACGAATCCTTTTCTCAGGTGCATGCGCTCAAACTCGTCGATATCGACGGAGATGGCCAACCGGAACTACTGGCGGGCAAACGCTATCGCGGCCATAACGGCAACGACCCCGGATCCTACGATCCGCTGGTTGTCTACTACTACAAGATTGATCGCAAGACGGGACAGTTCACACGCTATGCCATCTCAGTCAACGGCACTGCTGGAGCAGGCACACAATTCGTCACCGAAGACATGGACGGTGACGGCGATCTCGACATCGTCACCGCAGGAAAAACCGGCGTGCATTTCTTTGAGAACCTTAAGGTCAACAATATTCCCAAAGAACAGCGCGAGCGTGAAATCCTGCTGAACAAAGATTGGCCATTCCCCGGGGAAGGACAAGAGGTGCCACAGGAAAACGGCCCGAAGCAATAGAAATGACGATCAGCTTATTATCCTGACTTCATGGAACATAGCGATCTCAACTGCGCGCCCGTCGTGCTTTAGGTGAACAAAAATTCCTTGGTTCGTAGCTCCTTTACGGTATCGCGAAGTCTGGCGGCCTTTTCGAACTCGAACTTTTTGGCCGCCTCGCGCATATCGGACTCAAGTTTAGAGATATAAACCTCCAGTTCCTGCTGCGACTTGAAATCCGGCATTTCATCCGACTCTTCAGTCAAATCTGCATAGTCGGCCTTCAATATCTGCGCGAGCGACATGTCCGTCGGACGAATGATCGAAGTCGGGGTAATGCCGTGCTCCTCGTTGTAATGGTGCTGTACTTCACGACGGCGGGTGGTTTCGTCCATAGCCTGCCGCATCGAATCGGTGATGCGGTCGGCGTACAAAATCGCGCGCCCGTTCACATGCCGCGCTGCGCGTCCAATTGTCTGAATCAGAGATCCAGCCGAGCGCAAAAAACCTTCCTTGTCGGCGTCCAGAATCGCGACCAGGGAAACTTCCGGCAAGTCGAGTCCTTCGCGCAAAAGGTTGATGCCGATCAACACATCGTACTCACCCTTGCGCAGATCTCGCAGCAGCCGCACGCGCTCCAGCGTCTCGATCTCTGAGTGCATATAGCGGCAGCGCACGCCGACCTCTGTGTAGTAGCCTGCAAGATCTTCGGACATGCGCTTGGTCAACGTCGTTACCAGTACGCGTTCATTCTTGGCCACGCGATCACGGATTTCTGCCAGCAAATCGTCAATTTGTCCACGCACAGGACGTATTTCTACTTCGGGATCGATCAACCCTGTAGGCCGGATGATCTGTTCGACGACTACGCCGGCTGACTTCGTGAGCTCATACGGCCCCGGTGTTGCTGAAACATAGATCACCTGGTTGGTCCGTGTTTCAAACTCCTCAAACTGCAGCGGACGGTTATCCCTTGCCGACGGAAGCCGAAATCCGTAATCTACCAGGTTCTGTTTGCGTGAACGGTCACCATGCCACATGCCATGCAGTTGCGGTACTGTCGCATGCGACTCATCGATAAAGATCAGGTAGTCCCGCGGAAAATAATCCAGCAGCGTCGGTGGGGGCTCGCCCGGCAGCCTCCCGGAAAAATGCCGTGAGTAATTCTCGATGCCATGGCAGTAGCCGACCGACTTGATCATCTCCAGATCGAAGCGCGTACGTTGATGGATGCGCTGCGACTCGACCAACCTGCCCTGCGACTCCAGTTCCTTTTCCCACCAGCCCAGCTCTTCAAGAATGGAGCTGATTGCTGAATTCTTGCGTTCCGGTTTCACAACGTAGTGGCTCTTTGGATAAATCGGCAGCCTCGCAAATTTTTGTTTCACTGTTCCAAAGAGTGGATCGATTTGTGCAAGCGATTCAACCTCATCACCGAACAGCTCGATGCGATAAGCATTCTCATCGTAGGTAGGAAAGACTTCGATCACATCGCCGCGCACGCGGAACGTGCCGCGCCGGAAATCGACATCATTGCGCTCGTAGAGAATCTCGACCAGCTTGCGTGTAATGTCCTCGCGCCGCACCGTCTGTCCTTTTTCGAGCAGCAGCAGCATGCCATAGTATGCATCCGGATCGCCGAGGCCGTAGATGCAGGAGACGGACGAGACGATAATCGCATCGCGCCGCTCAAATAGCGACCGCGTAGCGGAAAGCCGCAACTTGTCCAGCTCTTCGTTGATCGTCGCTTCTTTTTCGATGTAGAGGTCACCCGATGGAATGTACGCCTCCGGCTGATAGTAGTCGTAATACGAGACGAAATATTCCACCGCATTCGACGGGAAGAACTGCTTGAACTCGTGATAGAGCTGCGCCGCCAGCGTCTTGTTGTGCGCCAGAATCAGCGCGGGCCGGTTCAAATCCTCGATGATCTTCGCCATCGTGAACGTCTTACCCGATCCGGTCACGCCGAGCAGCACCTGATGTTTCTCGCCCGCGCCTATTCCCGAGACCAACTCTTCAATCGCGCGTCCCTGATCGCCACGCGGCTTGTAATCGCTCACTAATTGAAAATCCATCATCGCCTCAATTCATCATGGTAAAGGAAGCAGCATGATTGACCGAATCATCCCCTTCACGAAAAAGGTGCCGCATCCTTTCGCAGAGCGGAAGGATAGAAGCAGGCTCCCACCCAACCGCTCGAAAACGCCCAAAGCACGAAACCAGTTTGGTCTCAATCGGCAGGACAAGTTATGCTGGGCGGTTATGAAAAAGAGCATTTTCGGTTGCTGTTTGCTGTGGTCTATCATCGCTATTCCATCGTTTGCACAAATGCCAAAACCGACAACTGTAGCCGCGGCTCCTGAAGCCAGCTACAATCCGGTCGCCGACCCGCGGGCCATTGTCACACTTGGGAACGCCCGCTTCACCGTGCTCACGCCACAGCTCATCCGTATGGAATGGGCAACTGACGGCAAATTTGAAAACCGTCCGTCCTTTGTCTTCCTCAACCGTCGCCTCGCTGTGCCGAAGTTCACTTCATCTATCACAAAATCTGGGACAAACCAGCTTTTAGAAATCAAAACAAGCGCAGCGCAACTCTCATATAGTCTTCCGACCGATAGCGATGGCAAGTTCACCGCAGACAACCTAACCATCACCTTTACACTCGACGGTAAGCAGGTTACATGGCATCCCGGTATGCCTGACACAGGCAACCTGCTGGGAACTACACGCACTCTCGACGGCGCTCTCGGCCGCAAAACGAAAGAGCCAATTGAGCCCGGACTCATATCGCGCGACGGCTGGACGATTGTGGATGATTCAACGCGACCGCTTTTCGACTCCGATAACTTCAACTTCACGTTGGGCGAAAACAGTCCATGGCCCTGGGTGCAACTGCGACCGGCCGGCGACCGACAGGACTGGTACTTCTTCGGATACGGTCACGATTACAAACAGGCTCTGCATGACTATGTGCAGGTTGCTGGACGCATTCCTTTGCCCCCGCGCTTCGCTTTCGGAGCATGGTGGTCGCGCTACTGGGCCTACAGCGATCAGGAACTCAACGACCTCGTGCGCAGCTTCCGCGAGAATGATGTCCCGCTCGATGTTCTTGTTATCGATATGGACTGGCACCTCAGCCGCGATCAGCTCGAAGCGAGACACGAAACCGATCAATCCGGCCACGGCCTTGGCTGGAGCGGCTATACCTGGAACCCTCTGCTCTTTCCCGACCCCGAGGCATTTCTCAAAAACCTGCACGATGAAGGATTGAAGGCCACACTCAATCTGCATCCGGCATCTGACGTACAGCCCTGGGAAGCGGCGTACCCTGCTATGGCAAAAGCCATCGGCATCGATCCAGCCACGCAGAAATATGTGCCATTCGATATTACCAACAAAAAATTCGCCACAAATTATATGGACCTGCTGCACCATCCGCTCGAAAAGCAGGGCATCGACTTCTGGTGGCTCGACTGGCAGCAGGAAGCCAATACACAGATTCCCGGAGTGAACCCCACTGGTGGCTCAACTATGTCCATTTCACCGATCAGCAGCGAGAAGGAAAGCGTCCGTTGCTTTTTCATCGTTGGGGCGGACTGGGCAACCATCGCTACCAGATCGGTTTTTCCGGCGACACCATCTCCGTATGGGAATCCCTAGCTTTTCAACCCTGGTTTACGGCAACAGCCGCCAATGTTGGCTATGCCTACTGGAGCCACGATATCGGCGGTCACATGCCCGGCGCTGTCGAGCCAGAACTCTACACACGCTGGATTCAGTTCGGCATCTATAGCCCTATTCTGCGCACGCACACCACCAAAAATCCAGACTCCGAGCGCCGTATCTGGGCTTATCCGGAGCCATATTCCGACATCATGCGCGATGCCTTCCATCTCCGCTATGCTTTGCAGCCTTATCTATACACCGAAGGCCGGCGCACCTATGACACTGGTGTAGCCTTTCTGCGACCGCTTTACTATGACTGGCCTGAAGCTGACGAGGCCTATACCTATAAAGACGAATATATCTTCGGACAACAGATGATCGTTGCTCCCGTTACCCAGCCGGTCGATAAAGAATCGCAGCTCGCACAGGAACAGGTCTGGATCCCGCAAGGCGAATGGATCGAATGGCCAACAGGTAGGCATTTCAACGGGCCAACAACGGTCGAACGCAATTTCGCTATCAATCAGATTCCTGTTTATCTCCGCAGCGGAGCCATCGTTCCTATGCAGCCGCATATGCAGTACACGGGGCAAAAGCCGGTCGATCCGCTCATCGTGAATGTCTTTCCCATGCAGAACAATCAGAATTCGTCCTATTCCGTTTATGGGGACGCGAGTGATTCCGAAGACTATAAACGCGGCGTCTATGCATGGACTGACATTGACGCGAAACAGTCGCAGGATGACCTGACGGTCGATATTGCGCCCGTACGCGGCCAATATCCTGGCATGCTACACGAGCGCAGCTATGAGATTCGCCTGCCAAGCGACTGGCCTCCAGAATCTGTAACCGTAAACGGTGCGAATATTTCTTTCGTCCAGCACAGTGAGAAACCTGGCTGGCATTATGACGGCAATACACTCAGCACAATAATTACAACGCCGCGTTATTCGGTGACGCAGCGCGTCGTCATTCATATCCACCGTGCACAGGGCGCGCTGGAGTCCCGGCCGCAATTGAATGGTTTTGCTGGTGCGGAGACGCGCCTTCGAGCTGCCTACGATACCCTCAATGCAGAATGGCCATTCACGTGGACTCCCAACCCATTGATTGACGCATGGCAAACCGGCGATCGCCTCAGCTACAAACCGCAGACCGCTAAGCAGGAGCTAGCCCGTTTTCCGAAAGTGTACGCAGAGGGCATGGCCCAGGTGCAGGACTTAGCCAGCAAGGCCAATGTTTCCGACGATGAACTTGTCAAGCAGTTGATGCAGAATCGCGGTCGCGATACGACCAAGGAACGCGCTGTGCGGTATCGCTCTTCGCTTCAGCATGCGCTCAAACTGCTCGAGGACGGCCAACCCCAATAATTGCGCTATTGGATCTTCCATCCTGAATCAAGCCCTGGCTCAGTAAAACCAGGGCCTTGGTTACGGGTGGTGAAGCTGTTTAGAAGTTAAACCGCATAGCCAATTGCATGCGGCGGGGTGGATATGCGCTGGTTACCTGGCCAAAATCTTCGCTGCCTTCCACTGTGTCTACGAAGGAACCATTCGGGTGATTCAATACGTTAAAGGCTGAGGCGGAAAGTCCGAGCGTTGGGCTCTTGTCCAGTTCTTTGGGATGCAGCTTGAAATCGTATCCCCAGCGCAGATCGAGATCAGCATAGTCCGGGCCAATCTCGGAGTTGCGAGGCACATCATCCGGGCGAGCGTTGAAGAGGTTTGTGCCATACGCGTCTGTGCCCGTAATGATTGTCCAGGGCTTGCCGGTATTCGCAAAAATGCCCACTCCTAAATTGAGCAGATGGTCGGCATTGAACATGCCATAGAGGCCAAAATGATGCCGTTGGTCCCAGTCTGCCGGACCCCATTCGGCGCCGGGATCTAGTTGATTTTCAGGGAACCAGTAGATGCCGCTGGTATTGTTGCCGTAATGACTCCAGGTATACCAGGCAAAGCCGGTGAAGTATTTGTTGAGCCGTCCACGATAATTTACGTCGAGCGCGCTGCCGTTCTGTAATCCTTCTGACTGGATTTGCCGCAGCTGCGATACGCTTGCATTCGGCCGAGTGGTGTAATTCGGGGCAAGCGGTGCATTGATGTCGATCGAACGATAAAGATCGACGCCGCGATTCACTCGTCCGCCGATGGAAATTGTGCCCTTCTCGCCTACCTTGCGATCGATGGAGAGTCCGTAGTTAATCTGATAAGGAGTTCTGATGTTCGGAGCGCGTTCCACGAGCGACGGGGGCAGCGTTGCGAGATCGGCGCAATCCGTTATGGGGTAGCACAAAGGCTGCTGATTGGAGGAAAGCTGCAACAGGCGCAAATCCGCATGCTCATAGCGAGCCAGGTCAGCGAGTGGGCCGGAGCCTGTGCGGTCATAGTAGATGCCGCCTCCTCCGCGCAACACCATCTCGTGCTCCTTGTTCAGAACCAGCGCAAAGGAAAGACGTGGCGAGAAATTATTGACGTCGCCGCCGAGAAAATTCTGCCAGTCGTACCGGATACCCGGCGTAAGCGAGAAAATGGGCGTCAGTTTGATCTGATCCTGAAAAAATCCGCCGACTTCCTGCTGGTGATAGACAAAACGAGTCTGCCCCTGTTGGATAGAAAATCCCGAAGGGGTGCCTGCCTGATAATTCTGGATGGCCGTGGCGATCAGCGTTCCATCAGCTGCATAGGTGGGTCCATATGTATAGGTGCCCAGTGCGTTTGTATGGTCTTCCAGAACGCGGCGGCTCAGGTGCGGCAGATTCGCGCCAAATTTCAGATTGTGCGGTCCTTTCGTCCAGGAAACCATTTCATTAGCGCGCAGATTGTATTCCGTTTGTACTTGCTCGTTCTGCGCGCTTCCGCCTACAAAGTCACCCTGCACGTTGATCTTGGGCTGGTTCTGTGCATTCGAAATGGGATCGTAGCTGTGTTCAAGCACAATAGATGCCTGATTCAGGATGGAAGGCGAAACGATATAGTCGTCGTGAAAAATAATGTCGTCTTCACGCGATTCGGTGTTGTAGGCGGCTTCGGCCAGCGTTTGGTTTCCAACGCCCTGGTTGCGATTCGTCGAATCCTGAAAGGCATACATGACCGACGCTGAGTTTTTGTCGCTGAATTGATGTCCGATCCGTAGCGAAAATTCCGTATCGCGTGTTGGCGCAGGGACGTTTTCGTTAAAGATGCCTTCCGGGTTGCCGGGGGTAGGGGCAACCACCGCATTTACCACTGCGTCCAGGTCCTCTTCCGCGCGGTTAAACGAGAAAAGAAACGCCGAATTCTTTGCATGCCAGATCGGTCCCGTTACATTTCCTTCGTAGATACGGCGCTGCTCAGGCGGCTTGCTGGGAGCGAAGGCATTTTGCGCATTCAGGGCGGCATCGCGGAAAAGGAAGTTGAACTGGCCGTGGTAAGCGTCAGCTGCCTGCTTGGTAATGATCTCGATCTGTCCGCGACCCGGGCGGTAATATTGCGCAGAATACGGGTCCTGGTTGATGTGCACTTCCTGCACTGCGGAAGGGGACACCATCGCGCGATTAGCCTCCACGCCATCCACCATCAGTCCCGTCCCGGCAGTCGATCCCTGTCCCGAGTCCAGAAAGCTACTCATCGCGGTTACATAGTCATTGTCGAAAACCGGCATCGCTTTCAGGTCGCTTGAACTCATGACCGCCGTGTCGCCGTTCTCTTCAGAGCTTCTCAGGTCGACGCTTGAGCTTGCATTTACTTCCACCTGCGTCACCGCTGACGCGACAGAGAGTGCAATATTCACAGGCGAACCCGCTGTAGCTCCTGCATGCAACTGCTGTATCGAAGTCTGGAATCCCGTGAGACTTACAACCAGCGAATAATCTCCTTCATGAGGAGGCAGGATGCGGAAATTTCCCGAAGCATCCGTCGTTGTGACAGCCAGCACTGCGCCTGTTGCGTCCGTCAACTGTACCTGCGCGTCGGGAATAATGGCCCCGGTGGTATCCGCCACCGTACCGTTTACCGTGGCAACAGCGGAGCTGGAAGCTGGTGTCGTTGGAGCATCGACTGCGGCATGGGCAGCCGGGCAGACAAGAAGAGCAGAAAGCAGTGCAATGCGCAGCAAGGCAGATCTCCTTCAAGCTAAGTAGGACGTGCAGAAATTGCCAGTGGTCGAACCAGAGTAAGCGCTATTACCGAATGTCATTCGAGATGCCCGCATTCGGAAAAACGATTTACTTATTTCATATTCGCAGTATCCAGAGCAGAAATCCAGTCTTTCGGGAAATCCACTAAACAATCGGATGGTATGGATTCCACAGTGTGAGACGAGAGGCCATAGCGACACCCGATCGCCCATGTTTTTGCCCGCCGTGCCGTCAAGATATCCACATCCGAATCGCCAACCATCACTGTCTCTTCCGGCTGAACACCGGCTTCCTGGATGACAGTGGTCAGTCCTTCCGGATCAGGCTTTTTGGTCGGAAAGCTGTTGCCGCCATAAATGCGGAAGAAGTGCGGACTCAATCCAAGCGCATCGCAAATCGCCTGCGAAGGTCCGACGGGTTTATTCGATAGGACTGCCATCGTGCGCGGCGTGCCGTCCGGGGTCGTCTTCAACTTTTCAATTGCCTCAAAAACGCCGTCATATACGTAGGTGTGATCCAGCTTATGCACGCGGTAATGGCTAAGAAATGAGTTCAGCGCGCTCTCGACCAGAGGCTCATCCGCAGGATCTCCCAGTGCTCGCCGCACCAGCATGCCTGCGCCATCGCCTATATATTCGGCGATGATCTCTTCAGGCAGCGGCTGGCGATGAAATTCGGTCAGCATTGCATTGATCGAGTTTGCCAGGTCCTTGCGCGAGTCGATGAGCGTGCCATCAAGATCAAAAACAATCAATCGGATTTTGTCAGCCGGAATGGGCTGCAGAATGTGAACCATACTTCCAGTGTAAAGGCGCGCCCTAAATTTTCTGCTGCTTCCACCGGCCGCGACGAAAGAGCAATACGCTGGCTGCGGCGATCGCGCATTCTGAAAGAACAATGGCCACGAATACTCCTTGTGTATGCAGTCCGGTATGCAGGCCAAGCCACCAGGCAAGTGGAATCTGAAACATCCAGAAGCCGAAGAAGTTCACAATGGTTGGCGTAAGCGTGTCACCAGCTCCATTGAACGATTGCAGCATCACCATGGCATATGCATAGCCAATGTTTCCGCAACTTAATATGCGTAGTGCTGTGGCGGCGATCAGCACAACAGCCGGATCGCTTACAAAGATCCGGACGGCTGGCGTGGCAAAAAAGAAGAAAAAGATACCGATAGAGCCAAGGAACAGCATGTTGTAGAGACCCGTGCGCCAAACGGCCTTTTCTGCGCGTTCAGGGTGCTTCGCTCCCAGGTTCTGTCCCACAAGCGTAGCTGCGGCGTTGCTCAATCCCCATGACGGCAAAATGATAAAGATGAGAATGCGAATCGCCACGGTATATCCCGCGAGCGCCGCCGCTCCATAAAAAGAAATAATGCGGACCAGTGCGATCCAGCTTGTATGCGCGATTGCGAACTGCAGAATGCCCGTGATCGAAACGCGTATGAGCCGCCATAGCACATCGAAGTGAATGCGGATGTGCCTGACGAGGACGTGAATGCGCTCGGTGCCCTTGAGCAAACGATAGAACTGGTACAGAACTCCAATACTGCGTCCTGTGAATGTAGCAAGCGCAGCGCCGGTGACGCCCAATTTTGGAAATGGTCCAAGCCCGAAGATCAGGCAGGGATCGAGAATGAGATTGATGATGTTCGATACCCACAGCAGTCGCATCGCAATCGCGGCATCTCCCGCGCCGCGAAAGATCGCGTTATTCAGAAACAGCATCACGATCGCACCGCAGCCACCCAGCGCTATACGAGCGTAGGTCGATCCTATGGCGATCACTTCCGGGGTGGCTCCCATCAGTCCGAGCAGTTTCGGCGCGAAAATGTAACTGGGAATTCCAACGGCAAGGGAAACGAGCAACCCGAGAAAAATTGCCTGCACGCCGGCAATCGCAGCATCTTCAGGGTCTTTCTCGCCGATGCGCCGGGCCACCATCGCTGTCGTCGACATCGCCAAGCCGATCCCGATGGCAAATACCAGCGACAACAGCGATTCGGTCAGGCCCACGGCAGCCACGGCATTCGCGCCGAGGTGCCCAACCCAAAACACATCGACAACAGCGAACAACGATTCCAATACCATTTCCAGAACCATGGGAATGGCGAGCAGCAGGATCGCGCGATTGAGGTTGCCGCTCGTATAGTCCTGGTGCGACCCGCGCAGTGCTTCGCGCACGGACGCCCATAGCGATGGCTGTGCCGCATTTACAGGTGGTGAAGGGGTATTCATGAGGTTGCCTAGCGAGTTTACAGGGATTTCAGCGCTTCTTGCTGCATTACTTGCAACTCGCGATATCCTCAGTGGCATGAGGAAGATGTACGTCAGAGCCGGCATCCTGTTTGTCATTGCACTTATCGCAGTTCGATCACAGAAACTTGTTGCGCAGGAAGCGCATTTCCCGACCAATGAAGACCTGCGTCACACGCGGGGTATCGGTCAGCCTAGACTTTCGCCCGATGCGCAGAGCGTGCTGATCCAGGTTCCCGATGCAACGGCAGACGGAGGACGCAGCCATCTCTGGCTTGTCGATATCAAGCAGAATGCCGCGCGTCAGTTAACGTACTCGCCCGTTTCCGACAAACGCGGCGAGCACAATGGTGAGTGGATGCCCGATGGGAATGCCGTCCTTTTCCTGGCCAAACGCGCCGAGCATACACAACTCTATCGGCTGCCCATGGAAGGCGGCGAAGCGCGTCCATTTGATTTGAAAATTGAGCCGGTAGTCGATGCCTCTCAGGATCCGGATGCACTTCCGCCAGTCCAGACAAAATCTCCGCAGAAACCCGAACAAGTCGAGATCGACGTGGAGCATTTTTTTGTTTCGCCGGACGGCAAACGGATCGCTGTCATCGCTCGTGATCCACAGACTCCAGGCGAGAAAAAACAAGAGACAGACAAAGCTGACGCGCAATGGGTCGACCATGACAAGCACGGTGCGAGGCTCTACCTTCTCGATCCTGATACGGGGAAGCTCACGAAGACAGCGGTCGTGCCCGACGTTGAGTCAGTTGCGTGGAGCAAACAGTCCGACAGGCTTCTCGCGATAGGAGAGGCCCCGAACAATGCAGGCGATCTAGGGCCAGAGAAAAGCGCGTGGTTGCTCAAAGTCAGCGATCCTGACCATCCCGAAGCAATCAAGCAAATTCTTCCGTCGGTAACACAGGCTGCATGGTCTGAAGACGGGAATCACATTTACTTTCTTGCACAAGCGGAGCTGGACGCGCCTCCTGGCTACAACGATCTCTACAAGTTAGCACTCGCCGATGGCTCCCTGAAGAATCTCAGTCGTGATTTTCCCGGTTCGCTTGGTCACGATATCCCAATTCCTGTCGACGGCAAAGTTTTGCAATCAGTGCAGAACGGCACACAGGTCTCTTTTGCCCGCTTCGGCGGCAGCTCACCGGAGATTCTAAAATTTGATACATCTGTGGTCACGAATTTGAATACCAATGCTCGTCAGAACGGATGGACATGGATCGGCACCAGCAGTGCAAAGCCGCAAACGCTCTTCTTCTCAGAGAAATTGGGACACACGGCGCACGCTCTCAACACCCCATTTGCATTACCCAGTAAATGGGCTGACTCGCCGTCGCAACTTGTCCAGTGGCAGAATGAAGGTCGAACAATCGAAGGCCTGCTTTATCTGCCGCCACAAGCGAAAGACAAGAAAGTGCCTCTCATCGTAGATGTCCACGGGGGGCCAACAGGAGCATGGGAAGACAGTTATTCGCCGCTCATTCCTTTCCTATTGGGCCATGGATGGGCCGTTCTACGGCCCAATCCACGTGGGAGCACGGGCTACGGTGCTGTCTTCGCATCTGCCAATAAAAATGATTTAGGTGGGGCCGACTATCGAGACATTATGTCCGGAGTGGACGCAGCGATCGCTCACTATCCGATTGATCCGAATAAGCTCGCGTTGATGGGTTACAGCTACGGCGGAGAAATGGCAGGCTTCGTGGAAGGGAAGACGGACCGCTTCAAAGCCATCGTGAGCGGCGCCCCCGTCATTGACCAATATAGCGAATATGGCACCGAAAAGAGTTCCTGGTACGACCGCTGGTTTTATGGCAAGCCCTGGGAGCACGCGACAGACGCCTGGCAGCAAAGCCCGCTCTCGGGGGCAGGCCACGCAAAAACTCCATTCCTGCTCCTGCAGGGCGACAGTGACACGACAGACCCATTGGGCCAAAGTGAAGAAATGTACCGGGCGCTTCGCCAGATGGGTGTTCAAGTCGACCTTGTGCGTTATCCTCGCGAAGATCACGGCCCGCTCGCCGGCGGAATCTTCGGAAATCCAAATTCAGAACCATGGCATGGCTTTGATGCCCGTCAGCGTATGGTGAAATTTTTCGAGAAGTCTTTCGGTCAATAGCGAGACTCAATGGCTCATCGCGGCAACTGCCAATGTCGCCAGCAAAAGCGCTGGAGGCATGACGATTATGCCTGCCTTGAGAAATGTCCATGCGCTCACGTGCAGCTTTTCTTTGCGAAGCGCAATCAGCCAGAGAATCGTTGCGAGCGAACCTGTCGCGGAAAGATTTGGACCAAGATTAACCCCAACCAGAATTGCATTTTGCAGAACTCCAGCGACATGCGCCTCTCGTACACTCGCTCCAGCGATAAGTCCCAGGGGCAGATTGTTGATGAGATTTGTGCCGATGCCCACTCCAAAGGAAGCGGTCACCGCCGCCGCTATGGGCGTCCATTCTTGCAGCGAGCGCAACAACATTTGCGAAATATGGAGGACTCCTGCGTTGTTGACTGCTTCCACGAGAATGAATAAGCCTGCGACCAAAGGAAGCACGCTCCAGGAGATTCCACTGAATAGTTTTATGGGATTCGCGCGCTCTCGCAAACAGATCAAGAGCGTCACCATAAGAGAGGCTATGCAGGTCGGCAGTCCGAGGTCTTTGCCCACTGCCGATGCGACGAGAAGTGCCACGGCGACAAATGCAATGCCAGCGAGCGCGAGCTTCCCGGAATCGGAAAGATGTCCATCGCTGACGTCACTCTGAAGACTTCCTCGCAACTCATCCCGGCAATACCAGCGCAGTGCAGCGTAAGTGGCAATAATAGAGAGTAGTGAAGCTACTAGAAATGTTTGGAGCCACCTGCTAAGAGGTGGCATGCTTTTGTGAAAAACAACCAGGTTGGCTGGATTGGAAATGGGGAGCACGAAACTGGCGGCATTGGCGATGAAAGCGCAAATAAAGAGGTAGGGCAGCGGTTCTGCCTTCGACTTCCGCACTGCAGCGAGTACGGCAGGTGTCAATACGACAGCCGTTGCATCATTTGACATGAAAATTGTGACGACTGTGCCGACTCCATAGATCAGTGCAAACAGCCGCACCCGAGAGTCGTTTGCTTTTTTTATGGCGACTGTTGCAAGCCAGTCAAAAACCCCATGAGTCTGCGCCAGTTGAGCCAGCAACATCATGCCAGTCAGAAACAGGTAGACATCCGTGCCCTCCGCTACGGCATGCCCTGCCATCCTAAGAGGGACAAGCCGGAACAATATAAGAATGGTGGCTCCACCGCACACCCACCAGGCTTCCGATATCTTGCGCGGTCGAAGCAGCATCAACGCGATGCTGGCGAATGAAACAATCCAAATTGCCGGATAATGCGAAGGCATCTTAATTCTTTCCTTGCAGGCTTCAACGATTGCTTCGCCTTAATTTTCCGGAACGGCCCCCTATGCTCATGGTGCATTTGGGTCGATCGGTAGATTGCAACGATCGGATCTCTGGTTCCGGCAGAATATTCGCCATAATCCAGATTCCAGCTGCTTTGGGGCGCACGTTCTAAATGGAAACCGCTGACATGAAAATCGGCGCCGCTGTCATGGTCGCATTCGATGGAAGGTCACAAAGTTTAATGAGGTTGTTGTAATAAAGCGGGTAAAACATCTCGTTGTGAATCTCATTTGAAAAGTTTTTACGGAAGCTGACAAATGATCCGGTTTTAATGATTCTTCACTTAGCTGGCGAATAAGACGTTGCCTTTCAAAGGCAAAAGTTGTACAGATAGGTGGTGCCGCGCTCTCGTTACTTTCAGCGATAGATTAAGGGTTACGTTCGTTAGACCCTATGGTTACCAAAGGAGCAAAAATCGAGACTCTCAGATTAAAGGTATCCCGTTGTTAATGTTTTTGCCATACGGATCTAACCGATGGGAAATGGAAATAGTGAAAAGAGACTTCCAGGCTCATCTGAAGTTAACGATGAGCTGCCGAAAGATATAGAGAACCTCTACTCCTGGGCGCGTGTAGAGGATGCCGCCCCTTACCGTGACTTTGCCAGGCAGCGAAAAGCGCGGCATATCAGAGCAGTGCCAGGAACTGGGGGAGAAACAAGCGGGGAGCCAGACAGCCTAAAACCCACATTTGAGGATAGGGGAAGAACACTCGAAACTCCTGCAACTTTCCCTGCTGTGGCCGCGAGAACGATGAGTGAAAGTGCACCTCCTGCTCCAATGGTGCAAGCCCGTCCGGATCCAATTTCGCCTGATGCACTAAATGTACCCGGTCCTCTCTTTCAGCCTGCCTTCTTTGAAGCAGGTCCATCACCTCTTGGCAAAAGTGCTTCGTCTTCGCTGGCTGTGTATTCTCTGGCCGGTGGTGTGGGAAAGACAACATTTTGCGCAAGCCTGGGCAGAATCCTGTGCTCCGTAAGTGAGCACATATTGCTGGTCGATGCATCCGGTAGCGGATTATTGCCCTTTTACTTCGGGGCAGGCGACCTGCGGACTGGATTGAGAACATTTTTAGCGCCTGAACCACACTATCCTCCCCTCCAGGTCATCGGGGCGGAGGTGATCACGAAGGAGTGGCTGGATGGTGACGTGAAAACGGCCATGCTCCGATCGCAGCGGACTATCTTGGATCTTGGTCCGGCATCAGCGAGCTTCCTTCCCGAGATATTCGGCATGTGCGGGATGATCCTCATTCCACTACTGCCTGATTTGAACTCAATTCTCACCGTCTCACGTATTGAGGCATCATTGAATGCCATGCAATCGAAGGGGACGAATGTTCCTCCGGCGTTTTATGTCTTCAACCGGTTCGATGACAAGGATTCCAGACACCAGCAGGCGCGTGGGCTTGTTCAGCGTCAATGTGGCGATCGTCTCCTAACGACAACCATTTGCGATGGCATCGAAGTGGAAAAGGCCCTCGCCTCCAGGATGACCGTCGCAGACTGGGCGCCGAAGTCAGAAGTCACCCGTGATTTTCTGGCGCTTGCCTCATGGGTGCGCCGGGCCGCGCCTGTCTACGCAAATGAAAGGTCCCCTGAGCTCTGGAGCGAGCGATGAAAAGAATACTGGCTCGATGGCAATCTCTTGGAACCAGATCCAGTCTTTGGGCAAGTATCGCGCGCCTCATCATTTATGGCATTTTGCTTTTTTTTGCATTCGAGTGTGTGACGATTGACTTCAAATGGCCGGAGCAGAGTGTACTCAGCATTCTGACGATTGCGCTGACATTTGCGATTCATAGCATCTCAGACTCTGAGCTTGTCACGCTGGCACTGATGTTTGCCTCCATGCTTGCTACAGCGAGGTATGCCTACTGGCGATGCACGACCGTGGTCGAAGTTCTTGCCAATCCAAATCATAAGGTTGGGGCGATTAACACTACCTTCATGCTGATTCTGCTGTCGGCTGAATTTTATGCATTTATTATTCTGTTCCTAGGCTACATTCAAACGATTCGCCCGCTTCACAGGCCGCCTTTTCCGCTACCGAAAGGCATAGAAGACTGGCCGGATGTGGACGTGCTCATTCCTACCTATAACGAACCTTTGTCTGTGGTGCGGTCTACGGCTTTTGCCGCAATGAATATCGACTACCCACAGGACAAGATGCATGTGTACGTGCTCGATGATGGCCGGAGAGAGGAATTCCGGAAGTTTTGTGAAGAGGCCGAAATCGGATATATTACCCGGACCGATAACCAGCATGCAAAGGCTGGAAACATCAATCATGCCTTGACTTTGCTCGATTCGCCGTACGTCGCAATCTTCGACTGTGACCACGTGCCGACACGCAGTTTTCTGCAGGTCACACTTGGATGGTTCTTAAAAGACACCAAACTGGGAATGTTGCAGACCCCCCATTATTTCTATTCTCCTGATCCATTCGAACGAAACCTCAACCAGTTCATGGTCATTCCGAATGAAGGGGAATTATTTTATGGCGTTCTGCAGGATGGCAACGACTTGTGGAATGCCACCTTTTTTTGCGGATCATGTGCGGTTCTGCGGCGCGAAGCGCTGAACGAGATTGGCGGGATCGCTACCGAAACAGTTACAGAAGATGCCCACACATCACTGCGTATGCAGATGCGCGAATGGAATACCGCTTACATCAATATCCCGCAAGCGGCAGGCCTTGCTACAGAGAGTCTGTCCAGCCATGTGGGTCAGAGGATTCGCTGGGCACGCGGGATGATTCAGGTGCTGCGGACCGATAATCCTCTTTTCGTGCGCGGACTCAAATGGCCACAGCGGTTGTGCTACTTCAACGCAATGATCCATTTTCTTTACGCGGTACCGCGTCTCGTATTTCTGACCGCCCCCTTGGTATACATGCTGCTCGGCCGCATCAATATACCGGGCGACTGGATCGCAATTCTTGCCTACGCGTTGCCGCATCTGTTTCTATCAAACGTTACCAACTTCCGCATCCAGGGGAAGTTTCGTCACTCGTTCTGGAATGAAGTGTACGAAACCGTCCTGGCACCTTACATACTTGGTCCGACGCTGCTCGCGCTCGTCAATCCAAAACTTGGCAAGTTTAACGTAACTGCGAAGGGCGGCGTCGTTCAGGAAAGCTACTTCGATGCGCGGATCGCTCGCCCTTATGTTGCTCTCCTGCTTCTGAACGTATTGGGCCTTCTTGTTGCACCGATCCGCCTCTTTTACTGGAATTCCAGCCATCCAGGGACTGTTGCAATGAACGTTTTCTGGATCCTCTTCAACATGGTGATTGTGGGCACCGCGAATGCTGTGGCATTTGAATCACGGCAGGTGAGAACGGATGTGCGTATCGATATGCACATGCCTGTCGAAATACTGCTGCCAGACAATAGCAGCATCTTCGGCGAATCTGTTGATATGTCCCTTGGAGGAGCGGCCATCAAGCTGGAAAAGCCTCTCACATTACCCACCGGGTCCAAAATTCGAGTCATTTATCCCTTGCGCCGGCAAAAAGCGGATTTTCCCGCATCCATCGTCGATGCGAATGACTTGAACCTGCGAATCAAATACAACGAGCTCTCACTCGAAGAAGAGGAACTGCTGACACTCGTACTTTACTCTCGAGCCGATTCATGGCTGAGCCGCAGTGAGCGCCGCGAAGCAGATAAGCCGTTACGGAGCTTTGCGCGCCTTGTCAGGCTCTCAATAAAAGGTGTTGGTTATGCCCTCGGAACATTGATTCCGAGAAGGAAATCGCCAGAATTAGCAGCAACGGCGCGAGCCGGAGCAGCGGTTACTGTGGTTGCGATGATTCTTGCCGGAGCGTCTGTCATGCTGGGTGCGCAGACTACGGGGGAGCCTGCTCCTTCAGTAGTCGCCGGTCCTCAGACTGTCGCCGCCACTCCGGGAGAAGGAGCTTTTCGGTCCACTTTTTCCCTCAGAGATATTGGAATACCGGAGGCGATTTTATTTCGCGGTGTTGCGGCTTCGCGCAATATACCTTTCTCACTGCCGCAGACCGAGATCGTTCAGAAGGCTACACTGCATCTGCGATACAGTTTTTCGCCCGGGCTAATTTCCCAACTGAGTCACCTGAATGTATTTCTGAACGGTACTCTGGTGGCTACTCTGCCGATGCCGCAGACGATAGAAAACGTTCAAGATAGTTTGACGGCTGAGTTGCCGTTGCCTGCTGAGCTCCTGGTCCGTAATAACGTGCTGGGCTTTGAATTCATTGGCCACTATACGCAACGTTGCGAAGACCCGGCAAATACGGTGCTATGGAGTCGCGTCGAGGATAGTTCAAGTATAGAAGTTTCCGGGTCTTTGCTGTCTCTTGCCGACGACTTGAAAATACTACCGCTGCCATTTTATGACGGCGCGATAGGCAGTGCTTCAGCTTCCATCCCATTCGCCTTTTCCAGCAGACAGCTCACTAACGAAGCCATCCAGGCAGCCGGCATCGTTGCCTCATGGTTTGGTGTTGTAGCAAGATCAAGACACCTGAAGTTCCCCGTGACGATAGGCAATACATTGTCAAAAGGTAATGTTGTCATTTTTGCGGAGCGCTATTCAGATCTACCCGCTGGTATCGATTTAGGCAGCGGCGGCCCTACTGTTGCCGTGCGTACGAATCCAGTCGATCCATTCGGAAAAGTACTTATCATTGTGGGCGATAACCCGGACCAACTCGTCACGGCGGCTCGTGCAATCGCAACCGGAAATAAGATGCTGCAGGGAACCACGGTCCATATTTCCGGTTTCGAGTTGCCGGAAGCACGCCAGGCCGGAGATGCTCCGTTATGGATGAAGACCGATCGCCTCTCGGCCTTTTGGGATTACTCGGGCGATGCAGAGCTGCAGAGTGATGGATCGGGTCCATTGGCGGTCTATCTCCGCGTACCGCCCGACCTCTATTATGGCGACAAGCAGAACCTTCCGCTGCATGTTGACTATCGCTACAATGCGATTCCATTGGCGAATGGTTCTACTCTGCGCGTCACCGCCAATGGCTCACTTGTCAACGAGCTTCCACTACCGCATGAAAGCAGTCCCCAGAAGACGCTTGCATATAACGTGGCCGTGCCGATTGTGAACCTGCGGCCATTTGCTAATACTTTTCTCTTCACTTTTTACTTCCAGATGGCGAAAACAGGGAATTGCGAGGACACCGCTCCGATCAATCTGAAAGGCGCTATTTTACGCAGCTCATACCTTGATATTCGTGGTATCTATCACTGGGCTGCGATGCCGAATCTGGAATTATTTGCAAATGCGGGATTTCCGTTTACGCGTTTTGCTGACTTTTCCCAAACGCAAGTCATATTGCCGCTGAAACCTACTCCCGAAGAGCTGGGTGTGTATCTCGCCTTAATTGCACATTTCGGTGAACAGACCGGCTATCCGGCGTTGCGCATGGGGGTTGGTGATTCTTCCAGCCTCGGAGAGGACTTCGATTATCTCATTCTTGGTACGCCAGGAGATCAGCCGGCATTTGCCAGGATCAATAAGCAACTGCCTGTCGAAGTGAAGGAGCAGGGTTTTAATATCCACGACACGGGTGGATTTTTTTCTTTTATCCAGCGTGCCTGGTGGCAGGTGGCCGAAATGCGGCCCAACTGGTGGTGGAAAGTTGAGCGGTCAAAAGAAAGAGACGGTCTTTTGGGAGCTCTGGGAGAGTTTCCGGATGCTCTGATTCAGGGCATTGAATCTCCGTGGTCTTCAGGCCGTTCCATTGTCAGCGTGACTCTGAAGAGCGACGATGCAGCGGCGCCTTTTATCGATGCATTTATGAAGTCCTCGACATCCGGGGATATCAGTGATTCAGTGAGTGTTTTGCACGGAAACGACTTTACATCCTACCGGTTAGGAAATCGCTTTTATCGTGTCGGTTATATGCCATTGTGGTCTCGCGTGCGGTATTGGTTGAGAACATTCCCCTGGCTGATTGTGGTATTGACCTTTGTGCTTGGTCTGTTCGTTGTCCCGTGGACTCGGGCGCATCTGGACCAGAGGTCGAAAGCACGTCTGGAGGCGCAGAAGATATGAAATGCGCTCTCCTGCTGGTCATGCTGATTATTGTTCTGATTCGCCTAGAAGCGAAATCTGAAGCTGGGCGTCTTGGGACAAAACCGGAATACAGCAAGACTGGCATAGCGCGGTTGTCGCAGATTGCGAAAAAAGAATCCGCTGTGCTTCCGCAGATAGGCGCGGTATGATTGCCCAAAAGATAGGGCTTCCACCCAGACGAGAACCAAAGGTACTAAATCCAAGCCATTTGCCGCTTTTGTTGGCGGCCAATCGGGCTGCTCCGAATGGACCGTGGAAGTCAATGGGCCAAGACGCTGCCAGAACGGCTGCGACAGGTGGGTTCATCCGGTTGAGCATGGATGAGCGCTGAGGGTCCAATGGAAAAAGCAAACCGTAACATTTGCCGAAATCTTTTTCTCGTGGCTACTTGCGCGCTTGTGATAGGTTTTCCATGCGGCGCGTCAGCAGATTCACCCGCAGAACGGGCCTTGCTGGCGAAGGCACAATCGCTGGCAGCCAGCGGCCACCTCGATATGGCTGTCCAAACATGGCAACAGCTTTTGCTCGCCGACCCTACCAATCGCGAGGCTCTTCTTGGTATCGCCAAAGCCAGTATGAAGATGGGAAAAACCGATGAAGCCATGAAATATCTGGACCGCCTTCGCGCTGCGGGAGGTAGCGCCGCGGACATTGCAACGATTCAGGCCATGCCGAAGGTGGAGCTGCAGTCTGTACGTCTGAGCCAGGCGAGCCAGTACGCGCAGAGTGGCAATTACGCTGAGGCCATGCGTATCTATCGCGACCTTTTCGGTAGTACTCCACCAGCCGGCGATTTCGCGCTTGCCTATTACGACACGGAAGCCGCGATACCTGCGGATCGCCCGCATGCCATCGAAGGCCTAAGGCGGCTGTCAAAACAATTTCCAGCTGATACGAGATATTCGGTCACGCTCGGACGCATTCTTACCTACGACCCGAAGACACGCCCGGAAGGCATCGCAATTCTGCAGCGCTACAACAATGTTCCAGCAGCGCAAGAGGCTTTGAGGCAAGCGGAGGCATGGAATACGCAGGCCGTCACTGCGGCGGAAACCGCGCATCCGAGTCAAACGGTTTCTCGTGCACCTGTGTTTGCCCCTGCTGGAGATCCTCTGGAAGCCTCCGCTTACCGCGCTCTCAATAGCGGCCGGATCGATGAGGCCAGGCAACAGTTCCAAACCTTACTCGATAGGAGGCCGAATAATCCGCGTGCTCTGAGCGGCATGGGCTACGTGTACATGAAGCAGCAGAATTTTGCGAAAGCCGCCGACTATCTGGAGCGTGCCCGCGCAGTTGGAGCCAGAGGACTGGATAGCGCCATTGCCACATCGCATTTCTGGGAAAAAATGACGCAGGCAGGCAACGAACTACAGTCTGGCAATACGGAAACTGCGATCGAGACATATCGAGAGGCCCTGTTGCTTAAGCCCTCAAGCCCCGAGGCGTTGGAGGGGCTTGCCGGTGCTCTGATGCAGGCAGGGAACACGGCAGAAGCGGTTGATGTCTTCGAGCGAGCGGTAAACGTCGCACCAGACAGCGAAACTGCATGGCGCGGACTCTTTTTTGCGCAATCCACCGCAGGCGATTCTCAGGCCGCATTAGCGACCAACGACCGCATGCCGAAGAATGTCCGAGCACAGTTGGCCAATGATCCTGGCTATTTGCATGCTCTTGCGGAGGACAATCTTGCGTTAGGCCGGAAGGGGGAAGCAGACCGGATCATCGAGCGGGCCCTTGCATTGCCGTTTCCGAATCAGGGGCGCGATATGCCTGTAGATAAACAGATGCAGTATGCAGCCCTGCTGATGACGGCAAAGCGATATGATTCCGCGCTGCAGCTTTACAGTCAGGTGGTGGCGCAGGACCCGCAAAACATCGGAGCATGGCGCGCGCTCATCGCTGCACAGCATCAACTCCAGCGCGACGATGAAGCACTGGCGACCGTAAGCCGCATGCCGCTGTCGGTTTATAACCTGGCGCAGACTGATCCCGCTTTTCTGGTGCTTATCGGCTCCATCTACCAGACACGTCACGAATGGGACAGGGCGCAAAAATATCTGGAGAAAGCGTTGTCCATCGCTCCTCCTCCGCAGTCGGGAATTCAGCTGCAGCTCGCAGATATTTATGCCGCCCAAGGAAATCAGCAGAAGGCTTACACCATTTATCGCCGCGAATTGGACCAGAACCCGGAGAGCTTGGCTGCATGGGTTGGCTTGCTGAATTCACTGCATCAGTCAAACCAGGATCGCGAAGCATTGCGTCGGATAGCCTCGATGCCGGAGTCTGTGCGTCTTCGTATCGAACAGGACCCGGCCTACCTGCAAACGCTCGCGTCGATCCAGTCGGCGACAGGACAGAATGCGGCAGCAGTAAGAACTTTTGCTCAATTGTTGCAGATCTACAGAGACCGGAACGAAAACGAGCCAATTGGCGTGCAGATCCAGTATGGATGGGTATTGTTGAATGCAGGTGACGAACGGCGGCTCCACGCCCTCGTTTCCGATCTTTCGAATGCGCCCGATATGACGGATGACCAGGAAGCCGAATTCAATCGGTTATGGGCTACATGGAGCATCCGCCGAGCAAATAGCGCTCTGGCTGCCGGAGATCAGCGCCATGCGCTGGCGATCCTCACTGTGGCAGCCCAGGTCTTTCCAAAGAATAGTGAGATTTACAGTGCGCTCGCCGGCGTTTATTTGAAGGCAGGCCAGCCCAGGCAAGCCGTAGCTATCTATGCGTCTCTCGACATGAGTCACGCCACTCTCCCGCAATTTCAAAGTGCCATTGGTGCCGCTCTTGTTGCCCGCGATATGAGACAGGCGCAGACCTGGCTGGAAAGCGCGCTCGACAAATACAAAGACGATCCAACCATTCTGAAAATGGCTGCGCAATACGAGCAGGCTCGCGGAAATTCGGATCGGGCTGCGGCGTACTTTCGCGCCGCGCTCGATGCGCTGGGACCTACATCGCCCGGACTGCTCTTTACGCAACCTGGCGCTGCGGGCGGCGAATTCGGTACTCCGGGCAACTCGTCTCCTGCGCAGCAGCTGATGCAACTGCTTGCTCCGGGTGGGCGTACAGCTCGAATGAACGAACCGCTTGATCCGACCGTGCTAGACCCAATCGATAGAAGAAACCGGACAGATGTTTCCTGGCAGGATGCGCCAAGCGAAATCGTTCCTACCCTTGGTGACTTTGCCCAGTCCGGCCATTACGACCGTGCGTCTGCGAACTCTGAACGCGATAGTGAGCCGCGTGACTGGCAATCTGCCTCGACTTCCGATGATCTCGACGCGCCTCCGTCGCCCCGCGTTCAGGCACGCCTCCAGACAGAAGACGATGTTCGCCCATCCCGAATTCCATCCAGACACGCTGTTGCTCCTGTCGAGCGGGAAGAAGTTTCTTCATCGGTGGAATATATCGAGCCTGCGCCGATGAGAACGCCTGTGCGGCCCTTGGCTCAATCGCAGAACAGTGCAAACACTCGCTCGTTCAGCACAATGCAGATCGTGAATGCAAATGACCCGAGCCTCGCGAGCAGGCTGCAATCCGCTATCCGGGAGATGAACGGGAAAGTCCAGACCAACGAACCTTGGCAACAGGCAGATCCCAATATCGCACCTCAACCCCAAATCAATCCTGATGACAATATTTCGAACGTTCCTTCTCTCGCGCGCACTGAGTCTGCACGATCTGAATTGCCAGCGTTACCGCCCCTGACGGGATCAGGTGTGCGCGTTGTTCGTGCTAAAACCATGCGCGAGCAAATTGAAGAGCAACTGGCAATCATCGAAGGTGCATCAAGCGGCTGGATCGGAGGCTCTTCCGGCGTTGACTATCGCAGCGGACAGCCTGGGTATGACCGTCTTGCCGCCTACACGGGGCAGATAGAAGGCTCCAGCATGCTCGGCCCAGGAGTGCGCGCCACTGTCATTGCGCGGCCTGTGCTCCTTGACTCTGGAGAAGCGACGAGTACGGCGACACTCCAGCAAGGAACACTTCCCGCCGGTTCCGTACCCTATATACAATCTGCCGCTGGCATCGGCGGTGAGTTTCAATTGCGCACCGCTAATTTCGGTGCGAGTCTCGGATATACGCCACATGGTTTTCTCGTGGAAAATGTGACGGGAGGCCTGTATGTTCACCCACCCACGTCGCATTTCACTCTCACACTCACGCGCGATTCGATTTTCGATACGCAGCTTTCCTATGCAGGTCTGCGCGATCTCGGTAGTAGAAGTGCGACCTATGTCGGTAACACGTGGGGCGGTGTCATCGCCAATTCGGGCCAATTGCAACTCGTTTTTAGCAAAAGTAATTCAGGCTGGTATATCCAGGGCGGAGGGCAGTATATTACCGGGCTCCATGTTCAAGACAACTATCGGCTAGATGGGGACGCCGGGGCATACTGGGGTGTTTGGCATCATCCTGAATATGGCAATCTCACTATAGGCATGAATTTCTTCGGCATGCACTACAACCACAACCTGCGCTACTTTACCTATGGACAGGGCGGTTATTTCAGCCCCGCCGCTTACATGCTTGCCGGCATACCGATCACCTTCAACGGACATTACGGTCCGAAGTTCCACTATCGTGCAGGGGGAAGCCTTGGTGTGCAGGCTTTCCAGGAAGACTCAACGCCCTTCTACCCGCTCGATCCTGCCATTCAGTTCGCCAGAAACAATCCTTATTATCCGGAACAGACCAATGTTGGAGGCAACTACAGCGTCGACGCAGAAGGCGCCTACGCAATTGCTGAACATTGGTATGTGGGTGGGTATCTAAATTTCAACAACTCACGTGATTATGCCAGCGAGAAGGTCGGCTTCTTCCTGCGTTACCTTTTCCGTCCTCAACCGATGATCGAAGAGAATGGTCCAACAGGCCTCTTTCCCATTCAGGGCCTGCGTCCTCTTCAGGTGCCATAGTACCTTCTTTTTGCGAATACAGGGCGCTCGTTCTAGTGCAGCTGCGGAGAAAAGCATGTCCGTTCTGTTCCCGTCACTTGGAAATATGGCGGCAGCCGTTGTGCGTCGAAGTGCAGCCAGCGGGTTAAAATAATGGGAGTGGCCCCGTAGCTCAGGTGGATAGAGCGACGGTTTCCTAAACCGCAGGTCGGAAGTTCGAATCTTCCCGGGGTCACCATGAAATCAATAACTTACGAAATTTCTTAAGATCCCCAAAGACAGCTAGTGTCGGTTCTGGTGTCGGTTTTGCTGAACTGCCATCGGAGGGCTTCCTATAGCTGCCAAAAAAGCACCAACCAAGGTGCGTGGTGTTTACGAGCGAGAGCAGGGAAGTGGCATTTGGTGGATTCGATATGAGGTCGAGGGTAAGCCGAAGCGAGAGAAAGTTGGCCGCAGATCCGATGCCATCGCGCTTTATCAAAAGCGTAAGGCCGATGTCCGCATCGGTATCAAGCTCCCCGACAATTTGCGCCAGAGCAGTCAGTGTCGGGGAACTCGGGCGCGAGGCAATCCAGTGGTACAAGGATCACGCCAAGCGGGACCTCTACACATTTACGCTTCGTCGCGGAGATCGCTCGCTTGTACACGTCGAGCGTGATCCGTGAGTTGCCTTTGATCCGCATGACTCGATGATGATGCGTAAACTGAAGAATCGTGATGATTCGATAGATATGCCACGCGCTCTCAATGACACAGAACATTTACGACAATCCTGAATTCTTCCAGGAATATAGCGTGAGCACTAATGCGGCTGCGCGGTAGAGTCCGGTTGCTCAGCACCGCCGGCAGCATTCATTGGAGCCATGGTTTGATCCTTTGCTTGATATCGCGATAAGCGGTAGAAGATAGGTGTGACCTGAAATGGCATCTTATCTCGTGGGCTAACCAACGCGACCGGCTTTGCATGTAACCGGTAGACCTTGTCGTCCCAAGGGTCAATTCTCAACTGACTGCCTAGCGGGAGAGCGGCAATCTGATTCAGATCTTCAGTTTGAAGCTGAGGAGCCCCGTTTGTCAGATCGGACATCCATGGTTGACCATCCCGGCGCACCAGGGCATCTCCGAGACGCGGTGTAAGCAGAGTGGGCAGGCCTTTTTCACGGTCAACGAGCTGATTCATAAACAAGCCCACATTCTGAAGCTTATCGGCATAGACTGAAGAGTGCAGCAGCTCAACGGCCTTTTTCGCCGCCTGCTCATTCTCCTGCTCAGTATGATTCATATTGATCCGCTGCAGTGTGGCATCGTCCGGAAACAGCAGAAGGTCATTGAAGGCATATTTTGTATCAATCTGATGTCCGAGCAGGATATGCGCCAACTGAAAACTGAGCACCGATGCCAGAGCTTCCTCCGATGGCAGAACATCGATCAGCCCTTTGCTGACAACAATCGTGTTGCCGATCGCAACCGATTCAAGCGAAGAGGTCAGCAACACGCGGCAATGAATCGGGTTTGCCGGTGAGAGTTTGTTTCCGATGACAAGATTATTTGTAACTGTCTCCAGCACTTGATCGAACTCGCTGGGAACTGCCAGCAATCCGGCTCTCGTCAGGCGCTCAAGGACATTCTGTTCGGTTTGATTCACCCAAGCGTGCTGAGACTGGATCGGACTCATATCCTGCGAGTTATCGCTGGCGTCGGTAGCATTCTCCACTACCACGCTTTCACTCTCACTTCCGCTTCCGGGCATCTTTAACGAATATCCCCAAAAATGTGTTTGCCCTTTGAAGTCTGCATCCTCTACATACACGGAGGTTGGAAGCCAGACATGAGGCTGCACATTGGAGCGCCAACTGTCGAAATGGAAATAGAGATTATGCCGTGTGCCCCCGGAAAATGTGCCCGTGAACCGAACAATACTGCCATCCTGATCTTCAACCCAAATACGGCCCTCGAAACGGCCTGCTCCGGTATGCGGCTTCGGCTGCACATCAAAAGCCAAAACACGCACGTCACCAAGAAACTCCCGCCGCACATAACTGAAATCGTAATGCTGCTGGTCAAAGCTCCCTGCATCGACAAACATCATATCTACGAAGCCGTTTGGGGAAAATTTCACGCGAAAGGCATCGGTCATTCCGCTGATAAACTTCTGTGCTCCCCGGCCTTTCTTAGAAGTGCCCTTTGCATACGCATCTGCCGTAAATGTTCCCCCAAAATCTACACGGCCGAGCATATATACGTCTCCGTATGGAATGGGGCCCATCTGGGGGTCTTGGCGCATGTGCTGGATGTATGTTTCCACCAGGGGCACATGATGCTGGATCACCTTGACCATCAGCTGCTCTTGCTGCGCTGCCTTTTGAAGAAGAGTCTGCTGCTCGGGTGTAAGCGGCGGCGCCTGGGAGGAGGCTGGTTTATCACTGGCGCGGCCAGAGGATGCGGCTATCGAGATAAGAAATACCATCGCCCCGAATCTTGCCGAAAACGCTCTTTTTTTCTTCCTTTTGCCGATGTGCTGCACGGCCTCAGCTGCTTGATCCTGGAACATAGAACCCCCATTGATGACCCCGGTTTGGTAAAAGCGCAAATGTGTTCCGTCCATGTGGGTGCTCCGGTGTTCAACCAACGGACCGCATTATCAACCATAAAACTTCAGGCCGACAGTCGGCAATGGCTCTTATTTCAAATGCTGTTACAAACATAGTTCAGATGGAGGAAAATCCCCTATGGCACAAAAAGCATCTTGCATTTGTTATTGATGCGTAAACCCGGTAATGACTCCGAAGGTGTGCGCCACTGTACCAGCCACGGGTGACATCCACCAAATTTTTGATTTGTGCTTTCTCAGCCAATAGCTCGCTCCTGCTCCATAGCCAACCAGGGCAAAATTAACGCTCAACTTGCCAACATTTGACGATGGCAGGATTGAATTTAGCTCCCTGCAGCGACGTTCGGCAATACAATGCTGTGTCATCTCTACGTCGAAGACCGCCATCCCGGCATGAAGACCGTTCAAGAGATAAAATTTTCGATCCATCACCCGGGCCGAAACTGGCTTGGACGACCGCGCACTCAAGCCTCCACTGTTTCCGAATAGAATTCCACTTGGCTTGATCTCAGTTCGAGACACAGACTCATGATCGTCGGGCTGTGGCGCCTCCGGAAGATAGAGCTGGATGGCAGCAGGCAATTCTTTCTGAGTTGTGAGGCTCTGCTGAGACTGCCCAGTGGATACTCCCAAAAGACATATCAGCCCGAATAAAGACACGCGCCATACAACCATTGCTTCTCTCCTGCACCCGTAGTGGCACGGGACTACAGAAGCTATCGGCAAAACGAATGCCAGAATGAGAGATCTATTTCGTAATTTGCGTTACAGATTTCTAATCTTTCGTTGCTGATGCGCCAATATTTTTTGGCAGACGCGCAATGACACAACACTGCTCTTGAATACAGATCTGTCATCTTCAGAAGGCGGATTCTCGACACCGATTCCACGTGCTACAATTCGGACGTCTAAGCACGAACGAGTTTTGTTTGAGTCAGGTGTGAACGATTGCTGATCTGGTTCCCTATGTACTCACAAAAACGCATTGTCCTTTTTTTGATTGTGGCATCCACTATCGCAGGGGCTCAGACAGTCACCTCTCCTACTGGTTCCGTCCCCAACGAAAATGCAATCGCACCACCGTCCGCTCAAACGGAAGGGTTAATCTACCCCGGGGATGTTCTTGAGATCACCGTATTCAATGCAGCGGATCTTCACGAACGACTTCGAGTCGGGGACAGTGGCCTCGTGCACCTTCCTCTGGTGGGTGACACTCAAGTCGCGGGAATGACTACTGCGGCTGCAGAAATGGTGGTAGAGAAGGAGTTGCGCGACGACGGCCTTGTGAAAAACCCGGTGGTAAGCATTCTGGTCGCCGAAAGTCAGGCGTTTGTCACAGTTGTTGGAGAAGTCGGCCATCCCGGGAATTTCCCAATTAGGCAGGCACGTACGGTGATGGATGCGATATTGTCCGCCGGCGGTTTCACCCCAACTTCTTCAAACAGCCTTACCCTCCAGCACGCAGGCCAGGAGCCGGTCAAGATATCCTGGCAGTCCGACGATGAACGGAACTTGAAACTCCGCGAGAGTCTTTCTCCTGGCGATACTGTTACCGTGGACAAAGCGCAACTCGCCTATGTTCTTGGAGAGGTCGTTCAGCCCTCGGGAATCGTTATCAATCCCTCCGAGCCGGTGACAGTACTCAAGGCCGTTGCAGTTGCCCACGGTTTTACCCACATGGCATCCCTGAGCAACTCGCGAATCCTAAGAAAACAAAAAGATGGGTCCATCCTTGAAATTCCGGTCAATCTGAGCCACTTAATGTCCAACAAAGAACGCGACATTGCCATGTTTCCGAATGATATGCTCTACGTCCCTTCCAGCAAGCTGAAATCAATGGCGCAGGGAATAGGATATGTGGCACAAACAGCATCCGCGGCGCTAATCGTTCACGCCTATTGATTCGGATGTTTCTGTAAAGGCGGTGGCTGTTACGTTGCCTCAAGACTCATTCCTTATGAGTTCTCGAGCCGGAACGCCACAGACAGTAATATGTGCGGGCACGTTCTTGGTAACAACGGCGCCAGAACCGATAACCACTCCATCTCCCACGGTAAGGTATTGCAGGATTTCTGCGCCGCTCCCTACCCAAACGCCATCTCCGATTTTCACTCCACCAGATACATTGGCACCAGGACAGACCAGACAACCCTCTCCAATCTGTACCTCATGACCGACTCTGCAGCCGAAGTTCAGTTGCGAAAACGGTTTTACAATCACGTTTACCGTAACAATCGCCCCCATGCAGATCACAGTGCCTGCGGCAAAAGCGCAGTTTTCGCCAATCAAAGCATTCGGAGAAATAAGGACTGGCCACTCAATCGAGGGAAATTGCTCCGCCAGCACATGACCCAATCGTAGCTTGGCGGCGGGTAAACCGACGCCCATGGCGAGACAATCCACGTGATTCTGTTCCAGCCATGAAAAATCTCCCAGGATGGGACTATCGTATTTTCCTTGAGCTTCTGACAGATGACCAAGAACGTCGTATCCCAGACTTCGTGCAATAGCTGCGATTTCCCGGGCATTACCACCGGCGCCGACAATAGCTATCGATTTCATCTCTCTAATATCACCGATGGCAATTCAACCAGACAACGCCGTAGTTCGTAAACTATTTTGGTTGGAATCAATGTAGATTGGTTGGCCGATTCTCACGCATAAGAAATGAGTTCCTAGTGGCGCAGCTATCTCGCTCCCGGACTAGGAACTGCAGGCAATCTCCCGGTTGGCTGTAGGGGGAGGGTGCTCTCATTTTCCAACCTTGATTGGCTTCGCGCGCCCGCAGCCCGTTGTGCAGCCACCATCGCCATAATCAGGATAGGTAACGCCCCGATCGCCGGACGGGAAAACGGGTAGTCGAAGATCGCATGCACGAATGCCGCAATAGCGCCTATTCCCCATATCGAGCGAATGGCAGACGGCACCATCCATACGAACAGCGATACCATGAGGATACCTAACGGAAGTCCACCTTCCGCTGTCCATTGGAGCCAATCGCAATGTGCCTGATTGACAAACGCCCAAGGATCGAACATCGCATAGGCGGGATAGACCGTCGACCAGGTTCCGAGGCCAAAGCCCATCCAGGGCTGGTGCGCAATCATATGGATTGTTGAGAGCGCATACTCGACCCGGCCATGCAGCATGCTTCCCGGGCGAAGAAGCATGGAAATGGCTCCATAGCCGGCAATACCTACAAAGATGCCAGCAATTGCGACTAGCGTTACCGCAATTGCGCCCGCCTCGCGCTGCATGACACCACGACGGAAATCCCGGCGCAGATACAGCAAAACAAAAACTGCTACGGCCTCGAGAGAAACTATGATGAGGCCGCCACGAGATGCGCTCACCACTACGGATATGAATAAAATGATTGCGATTCCGAGATAGAGATACGGTCTGATTCGCCCGTGAAGTGCCTTGTATAAAGCGATAGGCAGGATTGTTCCCACGATCACAGCATAATGTGTGTGATAAAGCACTGGCCCCATCACCAGATTCGGATATGGAGCAGGGAAGAGTGCGAATATTTTTTCTGGAAAAACATACGCCTGAACAATTGCCTCGCTTGCCAATAGGAAGCCGAACCACACTAGTCCGTCTAGGAAGGCTCTGCGAATGGTGGCGGATCTGAATGCAAATAAGCCGAGATAATAGACCGCCGCCCAGGTCAGCCATTGGATGACGGCGCGTCCCGTCTCATAGCGGTACGCAGTGTGTCCGGTTGCCAATTGCAATAAACCCCAGAGCGCGGCGAACATAAGAACAAAAAGAGGATAACTGGCCGACAGGTTTGGCGTCTCCCCGTGCATGACAACAATTGCCGCAGTTAAGAGAATCAAAATTTCGAAGATGCTTACAGGCCAGAAGGATGATAGCCAGAGCGTGAGTATAGCGAAAACAAAAGAAAATGCGATCGCGATCGCCGCGAAACTCTGAAGCCAATGACTACGCGTATACTGCATAGTCTGTGGCCTCCGATGCACAAGCCTCAAGATGTCATTCTGTGTTGTGACAACACGCAAATTTGGTAATCCCGACTACGGCCTACTTACTGAAGGACCATTTCCAAGCTTGCCCGCAGCCGCAAGACCTAAAAGCACTCCGCCAGTAGCGACCACAATGGCGAATATGATAGTGCCGCCTGTCCAGAGCGGCCCTTGGCCCGCTGGACGCGCACCACCTGTGTTCTGGCCTCCTGCAGCAGCATAGGCATTCAAATCCGTTACGCGAGTGGCCTGTATGATTCGAGGCTCATTCGCAGAACTCAGACTCGCCACGATTGTGCCGTCAATTCCAACGGATGCACCGAGATATTCTTCCAAGTCCTTTCCCTGAACTTGAAACGTCACATTCGACGGTGAATCTGTCAATAAATAGCGGCCTCCAGCGTCTTTGCGCAGGATGCCCTGAATTTGTGTCGTGGACGAATCCCTTGCCGTATCCGCCATCGAGGTAAAGCTCAAAACCTTACCCGGTTCTATGCGTGCCACTAAGTCACCGGAAGCCGTCCGAACTTCAGCCTCTCCACCGTTAGCTGAAACTTCCATTTGGGTGCTGTCTTTGACACCCACCATTAAAACGCTGTTCTTACCTTCAGCTGAGACGCGCAATCCATTTGCTACGACAGTGCGATTCGCGGAATTTCGTTGCTGCAACACGCCTTTTTCGAGCACAGATTGCCCGCGATAAATCTTCACTTGTGAGCTGGGATTTATTACTACTTGAGTGCCATCTTTTAGATGGATGTCGGAACGGACGTCTCCAGTCTGCACAATGCTGCCCTCAAAAAGGGTAGAGTTTCCTTGAACCGTAGTACCATCAACGCGAACTACTCCATTGGCCATGACAATGCCAATGTCGGAGGGTGATATTGTTGTCGCGCTCAACATACAGCTACAGGTAAATAGCGCAACTGCTGATTGGATCCGAAAAAGCAGCATGCTTACCTCCGTAATGCTTTATGGAACACTGACTTTATTGAAAACTGAGACGCATCACAGTACCTGATGGGATGTAAAGGAAGCAAATATCTTTCATTAATTTTTTTTTAGTATTATCAAAACTCGTATTTCCAATGGACAGCATCAAATATGGGCCCCATTAACTCATTTAGATTCATCGCTAATTAGGCTTCTAACATAGCGATCCCGAAAATCTCAGTATCCGGAAATGAGAGGAGTTCGCCTGATTGCTCCGATATATGCTGATGATCGTTACGAGAATTGTCTGTGTGGTTGTTTTATTCGCGGCAATCTTATGGAGCTTTCGCATTGCGTTAGCTGACCATGCTTTCAATAATCGGCACACGCTGGGAGGTGGGCGCCAGGCTGTTCGCTTGATGCCAAACCAGGCTCTGTACTCGGCGGAGCTTGCCAATCAACTCCACGATACTGACCCGGAGCAAGCTAAAAAACTGCTTGAGCACAGCCTCCAGATCAATCCATACGCTTCTGCACAATGGATACAACTGGGCCTGTGGTATGAAACCGAAAACGATCCGGATAAAGCTGAAAAAGCTCTTCTACGCGCTGCTAGTGTAGATGCCACATTCATGCCCAGTTGGTCTCTGGCGAATTACTACTTTCGTCACGGCAATGAGCAGCAATTCTGGATCTGGGCACGAAAGACACTACAAATGGTCCCCAAAGATGCTTCTCCTATTTTTCGCCTTAGCTGGCTGACGTTGAATGATGCGCCCTTGATCCGGAACAAACTTGATATTCATTCGCCAGAGATACAGGTTCAATATCTTTCATACATTCTTGGGGAAGGCCATATCGATGCGGTTGGAGACACCAGCCTGGATCTTGCGGGTTGGAACCGGAAGGAGGATACAAATACTCTTGTAGGGGCCTGCAATTGGCTCTTAGATCAGAACCGTCCTGATGCAGCCCTTGCTGTTTGGAATGCTCTCGCCAAGAATCATCAGATTGTGTTTCCAGCTGTTTCACCCACGGCTGGGCTGTCTGTCACGAATGCCGACTTCAACACCTACCCCACGTCTCTCGGTTTCGATTGGCATTTCTTCAAGCTGCCGGGCGTGGCGGCTTTTCTTAATGGCGCTCCTCCCGGACTTCGGATTGAATTTTCCGGTGAGCAGCCAGAGACAGCACTTGTACTTACACAAACTATTCCTGTCGTGCCAGGCGCCGAGTACAGGTTTACTGCAGAATATTCGACATCGGATATCGCACCGGAGACAGGTCTCATCTGGCAGGTTGAGGATCTCGTGAGCCAAGCTCAATTGGCAACCACAAAAAGTCTCTCGTCCGATACGAAAAGCATAGTCTCAGTCTGTTTCACAGCACTCCCTGAGACTCACTTTGCACGCCTTTCGCTCCGTTACCAGAGAAGTTCAGGCACATCGCGAATCCGTGGGCAGCTACTCTTGCGCCGAGTGGTTATAACCCCGCAAATGTGCACTGAGAAGAGTTAGAAGAAGAAAGATCCGCTATGGAATGGAGAGTTCTGCGTCTCCATTACGGCTTTGTCCCCGATGCTACAGGCTCTTCCCGGTCACTATCGTCATATGCATAACGGTAGCCATAGGCTCGATAGCCATACTGATACGCATAGTCTGGCGATGAGAGATCCACATCGTTAAGGATGACACCCTGAATATTGGCATGTGCCTGATAGAGCAGTGCCGCCGCACGGCGCACTGCGGCCCGTCTCGTGCGATTGCAGCGGGCAACGATCATTACAGAATCTGCATGAACGGAGATTACAACACCGTCGGTCACCGAAAGAACCGGGGGGGTGTCGATGATGACGTGGTCGTATTCGAGGCGGCATTGGTCCACAAATGCTCCGAACCGAGCATTTGCTAAGAGTTCGGCAGGGTAGGCAGGCACCGCTCCGGCAATCAAAACGTCCATCCCGACAACGCCAGGCATGGGGACCGTTTCTTTTTGCAAAGTGCTTAAATTGGTGAGAATTGCCGTCAAACCGCCATTATCGTGGTTGGATATGCCTATCGCACGGTGAACGGTTGGACGTCGCATGTCTGCGTCCACTAGCAAAACACGGCTTCCCCTTTGTGCAAGAACTATCGCCAGATTGCAGCTAACAGTTGTCTTCCCGTCAGTCGGCACTGCTGAAGTAATCATAATGACCTTTGGAGCTGCACCCACTGGTGCCGACAACAGTACTGCGGTGCGCATCGCGCGAAATGCTTCCGCGATCTCAGATTTCGGCTTTGTCACCGCGAGGGTTTCCGGCATTTGACGTTGCTGAAGCGCCGGCTGTTTCTTGTCAAATACCCGATCTATCCTGGATCTGGGCTTCAGAGCTATCGCAGAAGGAATGAGCCCAATCACACTGAGACCAGTAATCTGAGACAGCTCTTCCCCTGTGCCGATCGTCGTATCGATACTCTCAAGGACAATGGCTATAACGGTTCCCAGAAAAATTCCGATCAGCCCACCGATTGCCATGTTTTGAGGTATATCCGGACTGAATGGAATTACCGGAATACGGGCAGTACCAGCAACACGAATATTGCTGGACTGGAGACCCGCCTCCAGCGTCGATTCTTTCATCTTGCGCTGCAAGCCGTCATAGAGCAATCTATTCGACTCCGCATCCCGCTTCAAGATTGTGTATTCGATCTGGGTCTCGTTCAGTTGATTTGCTTCGTCTTTCTGTGTATTCAGCGCATCTTGCAGCATCTTTTCGCGCTGGACTGACGCCTGATAATCCGATTCCGATGTATGCACGATACGATCTACTTCTGACCGCTCCTGAGCGTCAATCTTTTCCAATTGACTCTTGACGTCAATCACTTTCGGATAAGCTGGCCCAAACTGGTTGTAAAGCTGAGCTAGTTGCGTCTCAAGGTCAACCTTGGTCGCGCGCAGTTTTTCAAGCAATTGACTCGTTACAGCCTGTCCGCTGCCCTGTTCTGCGATGACCATCCGCATCTGGGCCTCTTTCTGAATGCGGTCCAATTGAGCTGCAGTGAGATTGCGGCTGACTTCATCCAGCTTCGTCGAAACGATGTTATCTTTCTCATCTACACCAATCAGATTGTGGGTTTTTTGATAATCGACGACCTTCTGTTCCGAGTCTTCTACTTTCACCTGCAAATCTGCGAGTTGCCGTGAAAGCCATTCAGAAGCCTGCATCGTCGCTTCGAACCGGCTGCGAAGATTGGACTCAACAAGCCCCGCAGCGAGCGCGTTTGCGACGGCGGCCGCAAGCTCCGGAGAACGATTCACAAATCGAACATCAATCAATCGAGTGCCCGGAACGATCGCAACTTTCAAATGCTTCCTAAATGTCGCAATCAGCGCAGCTTCGCGAGCCTGAGCCGCATGGGCATCAGCATCGGCGGCTCGGCTTCCCCCCGCCGGAACAGTCATGAAGCTGGGATTTTTATCCAATTCTAGCTTTCGGATGACCTGTAGGATGAGGGCGTCGCTTTCCAGCAGCTTTACTTGAGTAGCGAGCGTAACCGCATAGTCATCTTCCGGTGCGTTCGATGGGGTAGAGGAAATTTCTTCATTGGCAGCTGACTCTCGGTACACTGCGATCTGGCTAGTTGCTGCATATTCGGGGACGGTGCGAAGAGTCCAGAGGAAATCACTCGCCAGAGTGATTCCCAGGATGATTCCTATAAGCAACTTCCGCTTCAGCAATATATGCCAATAATCAATGAGGCTTGGCTCGCGTGCTCCCCCTTTCAGAGATCCTCCGGGGGGCAACAAGCTGGGAGCGGGCTGCTGCATCCAATGCTTCGCTTGTGCTTTGAGAACCTCAGATTCCATTGAAGACTGTTCTCCTCATGACGTTGGTACGAGAATTCCGTCGTGTGCCGCGAGCAAACTGATAAGCAACAATGGATCCAGGAAGCCGTCTATCCCGAACAACGCGGAATTATACCTCTCCAATACAACATGACGTCAGCTATGCCTCTAAAGTATTTGCGCTCCATCAGATATGCATGGCTTTCTATTCTCTGTTACATAACGGGCAAAGACTCTTGACCGGCAAACATTCAACCATGAAAGACGCAATCTCAGACGCATTATCCCAGCTTCGGGTTGTAATTCGTGGCACAGGTTCGATTGGCATGCGGCATATCAGGGTCTTTCGGGGCCCGCTGGCATCCAGACAATTGCCGTTCTCAGACGGGAGGGGGAAAGCTGTTTACTTCCGAAAGAAGGCTACACATCCGCCGAGGATCTATCGGAAGCGTTTACAGCTGCAAACTCGATCCCGGTAGTGGCAAGCGATACGAATTGTCATATGGAGAACGCAATCGAAGGGATTTCATTCGGTTGCGGTTCTATTTTGGTTGAGAAACCACTTGCGCCTGTTCTCGCCGATGCCCTGCGGCTCCAGGCGGCCATATCGAAAACAAATACCAAAGTCTTTTTAGCCTGCAATTTGCTATTTGATTCCGGACCGAATCTGTCTCGCGCGTTTGCCAGAGATCGGAGAATCCACCATGTTCGCACATTGCAAAAGCAGGGAAGCGATCTGTGACCATGCAAGTCCCTCCGGATCGTGATGAGATGATGCGGGCGCAGGCAACTGCATTTGTAAGCGCATCAGTCAACAGGAGCAGCGGACAACTTGCCACTCTGCAGGAAGGCATTTTTGCCATCGCTCTCTGTGATGCTGCGCGTATTTCATCCGTCACTGGACGCACTGAGCCAATTCGTGAGTGAATGGAGCACGAATGAGCGTCCACCCAATACTCGCCGTCATCCCTTGTCGTGGTGGATCAAAGGGATTGCCTGGAAAGAATGTTCGACCTCTGGCCGGATTGCCGTTAATTGCACATTCGATCAAGTTCGCCAAATTGTGCCCGGAAGTTGCCCGGTGTGTCGTTTCCACCGACAGTGAAGAAGTCGCAAACGTTGCGCAGGCTTACGGCGGCGTAGTTCCTTTCCGTCGACCAGCCAACTTAGCACAGGATGACACCCCAATGTGGCCCGTCCTACAACATGCTCTGCAAGAAATGGAACAGCAAGATGGCTACCGCTATGGCAGCCTCCTTCTGCTGGAACCGACATCCCCAGGACGCTTGCCTAAGGATGTGCAGCAGGCTATTCAGATTCTTGAAGACGATCCAGCATGCGTAGGAGTTATTGCGGCATCTGAACCACGGTTCAATCCGAGGTGGGTTTGTATCGAACCGCGACCCGATGGTTACATTCGCCAAAGCTTTGCTACAGATCATGTTTACATTCGCCGGCAAGATGTACCACCTGTCTACCGAATAAATGGATCGTTATACCTTTGGCGGAGAGATCATATTGCAAATTCAACCCTGTCGGATATTGGCACAGCACCACACCGCATGCTGATTATCCCGGAAATCCGTGCTATCGATATCGATGACATCCAGGACCTTAATCTCGCAGAATTATGGATACGTGAACGGTTTATTCAGTTGCCATGGTTGTAAAGGGCAATATTCCCATGAAATTGTGGAACTAGTCGATGGGGGCGGGATGGCGTAGTGATAAATCAATCCAGCCTGAACAGTTTAAGGTGATACAGCGCTGTCCTCGATTCCGATACAACCGGCAGAATGAATTTCGCTTCAAAGAACGCGAAGTGTTCGGTTTCGGAGCTGGCGGGCATCAATGCCACCGATGAGCACGATTGCTCAATCGGAGACCACTTGTCATGTGGCGCCGGATGCTATACTTGCCCGCGATGTGAATGCCAGAGACTATGCTTACATAGGATCGGGGACCATTGTTCGCCCGGGCATTACTAATACCGAAGTAGGCACGCGTTGGAGCAGGTTCGGTTGTAGCTAAGGATGTTTTGGGACGCAAGCGGGTGGCAGGCGTACTCTGCGCATTCTGCATGTAAGTACACAGTACGGTCATAGCAAGTGGATGTTGGTTATGCCATCAAATCCATCACATGAATTGACATTTGTAACGAACACCGATACGATTCGCGAACTGCTGAAGGTGATCGATAGGAGCGGGTTGGGAATTGCTTTGGTTGTCGATGATTGCCGCCGCCTCCAGGCAACGATCACAGATGGCGATGTGAGACGCGCGATCCTCTTCGGAATTGAACTGGATGCAGTTGTGAGTGAATTGCTTACCATGCGCAAGAATTCTGGCCGCGATATCACACCGGTGACAGCTCCACTTGGTTCTACCGCAGAAGCACTGCGTCAGTTGATGACAGAACACGCGGTTCGCCAGGTTCCAATCCTCGATGCCGACCACAGCGTTGTAGACATCGCGCTGGCTTCAGATTACCTTGCGATTCCCAGTCTCGCCCTTGATGGCTTCATTATGGCAGGTGGGTTTGGCAAACGGTTGATGCCACTTACAGAAAACTGCCCAAAACCGATGTTGCCGGTCAATGGCAAACCAATCTTAGAACATCTGGTCGGCAAGTTGAAAGCAGCTGGAATTCTGCATGTCCACATCTCGACGCACTATCTGGCAGACAGCATCACGGCGCATTTTCACGACGGAAAAGATTTTGGCGTAAATATCGAGTATGTGGGCGAAGATCAACCGATGGGCACCGCGGGTGCACTTGCGAAAGTTGGCGTTGGCGACGTTCCTTTACTCGTTGTCAATGGGGACATCCTGACCTCTATCGATTTTCGAGCTATGCTGGAGTTTCATAATGAACATGCTGCAGACATGACAGTCGCCGTTCGACAGCATGAGGTACAGATTCCCTACGGAGTCGTGACGACTGAAGGAGTCAACGCGATCCGTATTGACGAAAAACCAACCATTCGCCGTTTCATCAATGCAGGCATCTATCTTGTTCATCCGAGGGTATGTCAAATGGTGCCGTCAGACCATAGGGTCGACATGCCCGACCTTATTACAAGTCTGATAAGCAGAGGCCAGCGCGTCATCTGTTTCCCGGTACGCGAGTACTGGCTAGATATTGGCCAGATTGAACACTATGAGCGCGCTTCTCTAGACGCCGCACACGGCATGGTTTAACAATCAGCCTGAGGACGACATTGAGCGATCAAGGAGTTTGGAAAAATCGACGCGTACTTGTCAGCGGAGCCGGTGGATTCATTGGGAGTCATCTGGCAGAACGGCTTGTCGAACTGGGAGCAGAAACCCGCTGTTTTGTTCGCTATACCTCGCAAGGATCATGTGGCTGGTTGGCAAATTCTCCGCACAGAGCACAATTTGAAATCCTCCATGGCGATATCCGCGACTACGAGAGTGTTATTCGAGCTTGTAAGGGTGTTGATGTGATCTTTCACCTAGCCGCATTAATTGGAATTCCTTATTCCTATAACTCGCCTAGATCCTATGTTCAAACGAATATCGACGGCACGTTGAACGTTCTGGAAGCGGCGCGCCTTCACTGCGCAGAACGACTCATATGTACATCAACAAGCGAGGTTTATGGCTCTGCGCAATACGTACCGATTGACGAAAGCCATCCGATACAAGGCCAATCTCCCTATTCCGCGACCAAAATTGGCGCCGATAAGCTTGCAGAATCGTATTATCTTTCGTTCGGACTGCCAGTGTCTGTTGCTCGTCCCTTCAATACCTACGGCCCGCGTCAATCTTCACGTGCTGTTATCCCAACAATTATCTCGCAGGCTCTCGTCCAGTCTTCCGTCAAGCTTGGCAATCTCAATGCCACTCGTGATTTTAATTTCGTTTCGGACACCGTCGAGGGATTTCTTGCAGTTGCAGAAACTTCAGCGGCAATTGGAAAGACATTGAATTTCGGTAGTGGCATCGAGATTTCAATACACGCCTTAGCGGCAACGATCTTTGATCTCTTAGGAAAAAAATGCGCGATCCAGGTCGAGGAAACTCGCCTGCGTCCCGAAACAAGTGAGGTCGAACGTCTTTGTGCAGATAGCCGATCGCTAAGCGAGATTACTGGATGGAAATCGAAGATTCCTTTGCGGGAAGGATTGGCGAGGACAATCGACTGGATCGAGCGGAATATCAACACGTACGCGATAGGAACGTATGCTGTTTGAGCCTCGTTTTAGCTTGCATTCGGCAGTGAACACGTACAAGACCCAAGTGGATGAGGACATCTCGGCCACTGTGACAACAGGCGGGCAGAACCTCCTGGCCTATATTTATTTTTCGCCCTTCGTGGGAGTGCAGCACAATGGCTTCTCCGCTTGCCTCTGAAACAAAATGTCGACTGTTCCTTGTCGCCGCCTTCTCCCGCATCGATCTTCTCAGGCCTTTCCTAAATCCTCATTCTTCCTTGCTGCACCGCACAGCCCGCGGCACGGCATGGCTTTTCCTTCTCCGGTTTGCCGAGAAAGGCATGGGGCTTGTCCGGACCCTTGTTCTTGCGCGGCTTCTTGTACCAAGCGAATTTGGGCTGTTCGGTATTGTTGTCATCGCCGTGAATGCGCTTGATTTGATGTCGGTCGTTGGAATCAAGGCAGCAGTGGTGCAACGAAAAAATGCAACAGACGATGACATGGACACGGCATGGTCTGCACTGCTGATTCAGGGTGTATTCAATGCAATTGCATTGTGCGTCATCGCAGGTCCCGCGGCTCACTTTTTCAAGGAGCCTCGCGCTATTCTGCTGATCCGCTGCTTTGCAGTAGCCGTTCTACTCGAAGGTTTCGTAAATATCGGAATTGTTTGTTTCGAAAAAGAGCTGCAATTCAAGCAGCAATTCAAATTTGTACTCGCCGGCGCCTCTTCCGACTTAGCAGTTGCGTTGAGTGTGGCATATGTCACGCACAGCGTATACGCTCTTTTCGCCGGAGCGGTGGCAGGAAAGGTTGTTCGAGTTGCGGCATCCTATGTCATGCAACGCTATCGGCCTAAATTCAGAATTGTCCGCGACAATTTTCGAACTCTATTTCGATTTGGTAAGTGGATGTGGCTGTCCACCTTGCTTCAATTCATACTGTTTCAGGGCGATAACATTTTTGTAGGACGAGTTCTTGGAGCAACTGCACTCGGTCTCTACACGATCGCATTCAGCATCGGCAATCTAACTCGCACTGATATTGGCATTGTCTTGCAGCGGGCACTCTTCCCTAGCATGGCCCTCCTCCAGGATGACGATCGTGCGAGTCGGGAAGCGTATCTGAAAGTAAGCTGCGCTGTCACAATGCTCGTACTCCCCGTATCTTGTGGTATCGCACTCATCGCATCTGTTTTTATACAAGTTGCACTCGGAAAGGCCTGGATTCCGGCGGCTCCCGTTTTAAGAATCCTTTGCATTGCTGGGCTCTTCAATGCCCTCATGGGCAATGCCGCGGTAATGCTTAGAGCCCGTGGGGCTGCCAACGACGCCAGTGTCGGCGAGATATGGTACCTCGCTACGGGAGCACTCCTGATCTATCCTGCTTCAAGGGTTCTGGGATTGAAAGGAGTTGCGATTGCTGTTGCTGCGGCTAGTCTGGTTGGATGGTTGCGGACAGAGACGCGAGTCCTTAAGATTCTTGACCTGTACTGGACAGATCAAATTCGGACCAGCTATCGTAACGTCCTGGCAGCATTGGTGATGATTGTCGGAGTGGAATGTACGCGTCGCGCTCTCCCGGTAGGCTGGAACAAAACTATGCTCTTGATATTGCCAATTACCGGAATCTTTTCCTATGTCATGTCTGTGATAGCTCTTTCCTGTGTCGCTGCAAACATGCAAGGTGTTTCGAGGAAAGCTTAATTGTCATAACGTTTTAGTTCTTCTTACGACTCCGAAGCCGGAAAGCTCATAGACGCTGAAGGATATACGCTCGAGTTTCATCTGTATGTGCCAAGTGTCAGGAGCTTTGCCCGAGGTATAGCATGTCCGCTCGTTTCTGGCGTCGACTCTCGACCGTGTTTTATGGCATGGCAGTCCTGTTTTTCCCTATATCTATCGCGTTTCGCGCTGCTTCAGCGCAACAAAGTCGACCGATCGTTCGTTTGGCTGTGCAATATCCCGGCACCAACGCGAGCGAGAAAATCAAGGCATGCATCGCCGATCTACCGTCCATTGGAGGCACTTGCGATGCCACTGGCTTGCAAGGCGCACAATCGATCGAAAGCGATTTCACGTCCGACCTCACTCGGCCTGGGACGCAGCCCAAACCAGTTACCCTGCTTCTTGGACACGCCACGATTACCTGCAGCAAGAAGAGAACTGCCAATTGCATCCAGCTCCCGTCCGGTTTTCGGATGATTGGATTGGGCAATGATCAGACCATCATCCGATTCGACGATGAATTTCCTGCGTGGGTGCGCCTGATCGTGACTGCGCCCCATTCATCCCATATCGAGATCTCAGGCCTGACTCTAGATGGCAATATCTCTCACTATGGTGGTGACCGCAAGATTCGTCAGAACCATGGCATCATGCTGATGCAGGCTAAAGATGTATCTGTCCACGACAACCACTTTCACGACTTTTGGGGTGACGCACTGATGCTCTGGGGAACTGTCGATCCCAGCAGCGATGTCAAGGTATTCGAGAACACGTTTAAGGGTAATTCGCGTGCTGACATTTCCTTTATAAGTGCTGAGCAGGTGGATGTTTATAACAACATCATCAACAAGACCGTCAACTTTGAATCGATCCACGGCGAACCGGATGGTGAAGAGCAACTCGAACGCGATATTCAGGTCCACGACAACATTCTGACCGGTACTGGTATTTCGTTTACCGCTCAGAGATACAGGGGGGACGGTGATAACCCCAACGTGCAGCGCATCAATGTCACCAACAACACTGTAAACGGCTCTTTCATCCTGATGCAGCGCACTCCTTTTTGCAGGGTCATCGGCAATAAGGTCATTGATACTGCAGGCGCCGACGCCGGTATTACAGTGAACACACATTCTTGCGTGATCGAAGGCAATCAAATTTCATGGTCACAACAGCCTTGCCCGCTCTGCGCAGGCATCTATATTGGAGGCAGTGCAATTTGGGAGCCGCAAAACCTGTGGGGTAAGGGTGAAAATCGCATTGCAGGAAACAGCATTACGAATGCGCGTGGCGCGGCGATAATCCTCTACGATTCCTCAGATAACTTGGTCGACCATAATACGGTGACGTCGGTATTGCCTCGCGGGCAAGCGCCAGCGGCGGGAATCAATATTGGCGGCTCAGGGAGCAAGAGCTTGCGGAATGTCGTGACCAACAACGTGATTACAGACCCAAAGCCAAGCCCAACGACCACATTTGGGCTTTCTGTGGGGCCCGGGGAAAGACCATTGGTCGGAAGTAATACGTTCAAGGGAGTTACTTCTCGCGGTATATCGAACCCCACCTTAGTACAGCAATATTCCACTGAGCGTTTGAAAGAAATCTTGCAAGAAAACCCCAATCACGCAGCGGCCGCCACGCCGCCATAAGTGCCACCATCGAGTGCCATGAGCTCTCCTATTACTGTGGCGTCAGCTTCACACGTCACTTGGGCACAAATGGTGTGACATTGGCAAAGAAGTCAGCAATCCACAAGCGGTGAGCTACTGACAGCTCCCAATACTGGAGAAGTGCTGTTAGATTGTTTCAGATGCGAAAATGGCGTGGTGTTGAATGGGCCTCATGCTTGCAAAGAAAATAATATCGCGTATCTTATGGAGGTCCAAAGCGGGAATGCTCCTGCGCTTTGATACTCCCTATGGATACCGAATGAAGTTCCACCCGTCTGCGATCTCCGCCGCGATGTGGGAGAATCGACAGTTTCGCAGAGAGGAGGTCGAACTCCTGATCTCGTTTTTGCAGCAGGATGATACATATGTGGACATCGGAGCTAACGTCGGTTCGCTTGCTTTAGCAGCTTCAGTACAAGTCGGATCGCGCGGGCACGTGTATGCTATCGAAGCTTGCCCACGTACCTTCGACTATCTAAAGCAGAATATTAAACTGAACCGCGCCGAAAACATAACTCCAATTCATGCTGCTATTGGCAAAGAAGCCGGAACTGTCCGGTTCACTGATAACTTTCACGACGACATGAATCATGTAGGCGAGGGTGACAACCTGGTCCCATGCATCACCCTTGACCACCTTGAAATCGAGGGACCAATTGCGCTGATTAAATCAGACACTGAAGGCTTCGAGCCAGAAGTCATCGCCGGAGGAACACAAACCCTGCTTCGCACGAAGCGCGCAATTTTTGAGTGCTCGGAGTGGAATCTCAACCGTTATAACAAGAGCACCATACATGTGACCGAACCTCTCATCGCACTTGGCTTTACACTCACATCTGACTCCGGTCAGCCACTTCCATCCGACTACATAGGCAATTGCGGAGGTAATATCCACGCAATGCGTTACACATGATTTCAGAGTAAAGCTAATAGAAGAAAAGGTGCATCTCATTATCACGTTACACGAATATGCGTCTACTACTTGAGGATTATTTCAAGGGACAAAGGTCGTGAATTAATTATTCTGACTTATAGAAATAGCTCCAACTCAAAATATGCGCATTTTAGTGTTCCATTCCGTACTCGCTAAGTTTCTTGGTGAGGTATGCCGGGTACTTCAGGATGCCCACCCAGATGTTGTGTTACATGGCATTGTGACCGGCCACTCATTCCAAAGACGAGTCAAGGAGGGAGCGGCACGTTGGGAATCGCTGAATAGCTTCTCTGACGTCTTAAGGGATCATTCGTTGAATGAACCTTATGATTGTGGCTTCCTGCAAGCGATGGAGGCACAGTATGGGAATCCGAATCTGTACCTCTTCGCGCATGGCGATTGGTTCGTAAAAGACTATCCCCACCAGCGCATGTTGAAGTTTCTAGAGCTGGCGTTCCGCTTTTTGTTAAATGAGTGGGATACTGCCCAACCGGATGCAGTGGTAGCCGAAGGCATAGACTGCACACTTTCGCACATACTCTATGCCATTGCAAAGAAAAATGACGTCCCATATATTCTTCCTGCCGCGGGGCGATTCCCCGGGCGAACCTCCTTCATTCGAAATCCCCAGGATCGTTGGGAAAAGGCAGAGATCCTTTTCCGAGAATATCTTTCAGACGGCATTCCAGATGCCAATCGCGCTCAGGCCGAAGCCTATCTGAAAAACATGCGGTGCGACGGTCCAGTTATTACTGACCTTGTCCGTGTCAACCGCCACCGTGTTGTGCGTGCCGAGGATTTGTCTTATTTATCTGAGATAGTTTCCCTCAATAATGAGGACCACCTGGACTATACGGTGAGTTCTCCATGGGCAGCCATTCGTCAGAGGCTCGGACGAGTTTATCGCTCACGATATTCTTATCAGCGGATATTCCACCCCGCTGATGCAAATGACCGCTTCATGATTTTCCCGCTTCACGTGCAACCAGAAGCGACAACATTGACCCTCGCGCCATTTTACGTCGATCAACCCGCGTTGATCGCTAATATCGCAAAAGCATTGCCGGTCGGGTACCAGCTATACGTTAAAGAGCATGTCATGGCCGTAGGGCGGCGTTCTCTGAACGAATATAAGCGAATCATGGCCATATCAAATGTGAAAGTCATTCACCCAGACGTCAACGTTCGCGAGCTGATTAAGCAGTCTGCGGGCGTCTGCACCATTACTGGCACGATGGGTTGGGAAGCGTTGGTGTACGGCAAGCCGGCGGTTACTTTTGGTCGTCCTTTTTATGATGCTTGCGGCCTAACGTACCCGGTAAAAGAGATTCAGTCTCTCCCAAGCCTGTTACAGAACGCTTTGCACAACCATTACCCTAACGAAACACATTTGCTTGCCTGGGCTGCTGCCGCTTTGACAGCAACATACGCGTGCCAGATTGGATACGAGAAAGTTTCTCCGGCTGCTGCTTGGTCGAAAATAAATGTCAGGGCATTCTCAGAGTTTCTGTATGAGGAAGTCTGCGACAGCGTTCTTCCGGTGAGGTCGAAGTGAACCAGTTTCCGGTGTGAGTTTTTAAAACAGCGGCCGTTATGAGTAAGATAATCGAGAACACGTCGCTTTCGGACAACCGACCGCCGCATCGCGCAAACCTGATTGCGAACGATGACATCACTGAGATTCTCTGGCGGAAGTACGTACGAGGATTTCTATCAGTTTTTGCTGCTCTATGCTGCTCAATCGCAACTGTCAATTTCCTGATTAATCCATTCGGGCTTTACTCGACCCGCCTGGTGAAAACCCCACAGTGGAATGCTCGCCACGAGAAAGCAACTCTGATGAAAGGAGCGCGCTGTCAAGCAATTATCCTCGGTTCATCTCACGCAATGAAAATATCGCCCGTCGAGGTAAAGGACCTCACGGGTTTCCAGACATTCAATGCGGCCGTCGATATGGCGACTGTTGAAGACGAGTTTGCCTTGCTGCGCACCGCTGTTGAAGGCAATCATTGGCCCTTGAAGCTCGCGCTGGTAGCAGTAGACCCAGAGACATTCAGCGCAAATGCCCCCACTGATATGGGGCTTAAGCGTGATTCGGAATTGTCGAAATATGTAGCATCCCAATTTCCTGTCAATTTCAGATGGGAAGCGGCTAAGGCATTACTTTCTATTGAACAAACTTCCGTTTCTTTCCAAACTTTGAATTGGCTCCGCAAGGGAGCACCAAGCGATCATCACTTTGACGTCGACGGCTATCTTCACTACGACCTGCTGGAGCGTGCCAAGCGCACCGGCAAATATGATTTGACTGCCCAGATTAATAGCACGAAAGAGCGAATGGCGGGACGATATAGGACAATAGGCGCTCTCTCTACCGACCGCCAAAAGGTTTTCCTTGAGATGTTGAATTACTGCCAAATTCACGGTATCAGGGTAAAGATCTTCATTCTGCCTCTTCATCCGTCGATCCGCACAGTACTCTTAGCTTACCGCTACGATCGATTGCTCAGTGAAACAGTAGATTTTGTGAGATCCGCTGCGCAGCGTAGCGGCGCCGATTTTTACAACCTGAGCGATCTAAGAACGTTTCAGGGCCATAACGATGCCTTTTTCGATGGCGAGCATATTGATGAAGTGAATGCTCGCTTAATTACGACGAAGATTCTAGAGCACGAGCCTGGCCATGCTATTCAATAGTTACATTTTTATTTTTCTATTTCTCCCGTTTGCCCTTTTAGGGTGGTGGGTGCTGGACTCCCCCAGAGTCCGGCTGGCATTCATCACTTTTGCAAGTTATGTCTTTTATGGATGGTGGAATTGGCATTTCCTGCCATTAATGATTGCGTCAACGACTGTCGATTACATTGCCGGAGATCGCATTGCCTCTTCGGATAACGAAAAGACGAGAAAACTATGGCTGGCTGGGTCACTCACATTCAATCTGAGCATTCTTGGATTCTTCAAGTATTGCAATTTTTTCATTCAAACGTTAAATACAGGCGCCCGAAGTGTTGATGCTTCCTGGCATTTGCACGCGCTTAACATCATCCTTCCGATCGGCATCTCATTTTATACGTTCAATTCGATGAGTTACACGATCGACATCTACCGTAGGATTGTGCGCCCGGCCCAATCTCCTTTACACTTTTCGGCATTCGTAGCCCTGTTCCCTCATCTCATTGCAGGACCAATCGTCCGTTATTCGGATATTGAAGATCAGCTTGCAAGGCTGAAAACGCGCTTGACCCACTCTCAAGCGGCGACGGGGATTTTTTTCTTCGTCGCAGGTATGACTAAGAAGGTGCTGATCGCAGATCGGTTTGCAAAAAATGCAGACATGCTGTTTTTGTCGCCTTCAGGGGCAGGAGCAGTGGCTGCCTGGGCTGGAGTATTGAGCTATACATTTCAGATTTATTTTGATTTCTCTGCCTATAGCGACATGGCAGTCGGGCTCGCGCACTTTTTGGGAATTCAATTTCCTCAAAACTTTAATTCTCCCTACAAGGCAGTCAATATCGTAGATTTCTGGCGACGCTGGCACATAAGCCTGAGCACGTGGCTGCGTGATTATCTGTTCATCCCGCTCGGAGGATCGCGTGGATCTGATATTGAAACGATCCGTAACCTTACGATCACGATGTTCCTGGGTGGATTGTGGCACGGCGCGGATTGGACTTTTGTTGTATGGGGTCTATACCATGGAGCGCTACTCGCCGCTCATGCAACTATAAGGCGATGGGGTTGGACCCTACGTTCCACATTTATTTCTCGACTCGTAACTTTCGTTCTGGTTTCGATCGGGTGGGTGTTTTTTCGGGCCAACACCTTCACCGCGGCTTCGCAAGTGCTGCGAGGCATGTGCGGATTGAATGGGCTTTCACCCGATCCCCAGTATCTGGGGGCATATGTGCGTTTAGGGGGCGCCGCGGTGATTATATTTTTCTTGCCAAATACCTGGGAGATTCGGCTTAAACCGAACCTGCTATATGCATATGCATTGGCAGTCGCTATGACCGCAGCCGTTCTGATGCTCGGAAACGCGAGTCCTTTTTTGTATTTTCAATTTTGATATGTAGGAGATTCGAATGAGCGGGTTATTTCGAGAAATTACCGGACCCTACCTGTTCATTGTGGCTGCATTCCTTCTGTTTCTCTTCTACTCCATTACGAGTGGATGGCGAGCATTTCTCGGTTGGGTCATTTTTCTCAGCGTGCAGTTACCAATTGATAGTGAGACGATTCGTCCTGCTGTTTCGGACATATTCATTCCTTTTATGCTGATCGCATGGGCTTTAGCGAGTGCGAGGAAAATCGAAAGCAATTCAGGAGAAATCGGAGCTGGGAGTGCCCAATCACGATTGTTGCCCTGGATTCTGCTATTCACCGCACTTTTCTTTCTCTTTGGCAATACTATTGCATTTATTAATCTTGGATATCTCCCTAGTTGGACTCTGGTAAACAAAGATGTAGGCCTTCTAACGTTAGTGATAGTTTTTGCGTTATCGGAGTATTACATTAACAATCGAGATCGCTTGCTTACTCTTATCAGAGTATTTATTTATACCGGCGCTGTAATTAATATCATCGCATTCTGCGGAGGGATTGCCAGGTACGTCTTTGGAGTTTCAAACCATATGATGCGAGATTATAGTGGCCTGAGGTTGGTAGGCTTTAATATTAACCCAGGAAGTTATGGCGGATGGCTTCTAGTTATTACCCTTATTCAGTTCTCGTTGTTAATCAACAGATCATCTGTCATCGGAATACGCCGTTGGCTTCAATGGCTGATCATGATTATTGGGAGTGTGAACATTATTTTGACGCTCTCACGGAGTTCATACCTCGGCGCATTGGCGGGGTTTCTGGCTGCGATTGTATTTTCCAGGAAAGGATCCATCAAAAGTTTCCTCATTCTTTCCGTAGTGGCCCTGCTTTCAATCACATATATTTTCAGACATTCGCAAGAGAGTGATGTCGACGAAAAATTTCAGGCTGGCGTGTATGCCTCTAATACAGCGGAGCAACGCGTAAACATAAACATCGCCGCTCTGGACATGTTCATGGAGTCGCCCGCGAATATCCCGTTCGGTGTAGGAATTGGTACTTTCTTGACACGCTCAGAAGAACTGCTCGGATACCGGATCCAAATTCACAATACCTTTTTATGGATTCTTGTCGAGATGGGTTCCATCGGTTTTATAGTGATGCTTGCTATGTTCTACCGTGCTTACGCGGATTGCCGAGTCGCTGCCCGGACAGAGTGGGTCGGGCAACCTATAGCCGTTGGAGTTATGAGTTGTATTATTGCAACCTTCGGCTGGTTTATGGGAGATGAAGGTTTGTGGCATCGCCACGTGTGGTTTATCTTGATTCTGGCCGACTCAGTATACAGAGTTTTCTGCCAAGAAATAGAGCTTGGGAAACAAATAGGAGATCCAGAGCAATATGCACAGTTTGTAGAGAGGCCCGCTTTCGTGATGCATTGAGGAGGAGCTCCATCTAGCAAATGTCGTTCGACGTCCCCTGGAGACTTCAACCTCCGAAGCCGAAATAAAGAATCTGGTTCTTGGACCTACTATGTGCGGAATTGTAGGCATTATCGATGGCAATGGAGTAGATGAGCCGCTCCTGACTGCGATGCGGGATGTGCTTACGCATAGAGGTCCTGATGACTATGGCAGTTGGTTTTCAAGTGATCGCCAGGTGGGAATCGGGAACAGGCGGCTCGCCATCCTCGATCTCTCCCCAGCTGGTCACATGCCCATGACTTGCGGTGATCTCACGATTACCTTCAACGGCGAGATCTATAACTTCTTAGAATTACGACGTGAGCTAGAATCTCTAGGCCATCAATTTCAGTCAAATTCTGATACAGAGGTGCTGCTTAAGTGCTACTCTCAGTGGGGCCAAGACGCATGCCAGCGGCTGAATGGGATGTTTGCCTTTGCCATTTGGGACTCTGCGAATCAACGCCTTTTTGCGGCACGTGATCGTTTTGGCGAAAAGCCGTTTTATTACTTTGCCAAAGGGACGACGTTTGTGTTTGCGTCAGAAACTAAGGCGTTGCTGCGGCATCCGGCGGTTTCAAGTCGCCCCAACTGGCATGCTGTGTCGGACTACATTTGTGCACGTCCAGTTGATGGCTCGACATACTCATTCTTCGAAGAACTACAACAATTACCGGCGGCTCACTTTATGACCCGCGAGAGGTCTGGTCGTGTTCAGATGCAACGCTACTGGGACATCGAACCGGAACGCGAGCTACACATGAAGGACAGCCGCGAATACTCTGAACGCTTGCGGGAGTTGTTTTTTGATGCTGTAAAGATTCGCATGCGATCCGACGTTCCAGTCGGGACGAGTCTCAGTGGCGGTTTAGATTCATCGGCCATTGCGTGCACGATGCGCCGATTCTGGCCTGCCGCCAACATGCAGCAGTGCACATTTTCGGCTCGTTATGGCGAAGGCGGTACTGATGAAGGAAAATTTATTGAAGCAGTGGTTAAAGCAACCGACGCGCTGAATTTCCACGTTTGGATTCGTGGTGACGATCTTCGCGATGATCTCGACCGATTCTTGTATTACCACGATGAACCCGTAGCGCACACGAGTCAATTCGCTCAGTGGAAGGTCTATGAACTCGCCAAAAAGCACAATGTCACGGTGCTTCTCGACGGACAAGGCGCAGACGAAGCGCTCGGCGGCTACCACCCCCCCACGTTTGGAGGCTATTTCGCCTCCATGCTCCGCAGGGGCCAGCTTATTCAATTTTCCCATGCTTTGTCCGCCTACCACCGCAACTATGGATCGTACATTCGAGGCCTTAGCTACTGTGGAGGTGTGCTTTTACCTGAACGAATTGGAGCGATGCTGCGCGAACGGAAACACGGTGTAACTAATCTATTGCGTGAGCCTACTATAAACGGCTATCACGCACCGGAGTCGATACCGGCATTTAGATCTCCACTTAAGTCCGTGTTTCACAAGATGCTAACGCGCACCAGCATTCCTGCACTGCTCCGTTACGGAGACAGAAGCAGTGCGGCACATTCTCGTGAACCACGGCTACCCTTTCTTGATCATCATGTTGTTGAATTCGTGTTCAGTGTGCCGGACAGTGAATTAGTTGGAAATGGCCTGACAAAAGCTTTGCTGCGCCGAGCCATGGACGGTATTATTCCCGACGTGGTTCGAGATCGTAAGGACAAGATAGGTTTCAGCACACCAGAAGCTTTGTGGTTTCAAAGCGCTCTCCGTTCGTGGATAGAGGACATGATTGTCAGATCGAAGCAACGTGGCATTCTGGATGTTGGAAAGGTGGACCGGCTGTGGAGCGATTTTGTTGATGGTAAACCCGTGAGCGGAAATCTTTGGCGTGTCGCCAACCTCGAAGCGTGGCTTCAGCGGGTAAGCTGATGGATAATAAGGTGCTGATTGTTTCTTATTTTTATCCTCCACATATCAGCCCAGGTGCGATCCGCGCCAGTAAATACGCCAAGTACCTTCCAGAGTACGATTGGACTCCTCTAGTTCTCACAGCAGACAAAAACGACTATGTGAGTGGGATGCCTCTCGAGATTCCTCCCGACTCGCTGTTTCGAACACGTCAGTTCGATATCAATGGCATAGCCAAGAAGTTCGTCAGCAACAATGGATCTCGAATCGAAGAAGTTCGAGCGAACAGGAAAAGCTTGAAATCGCGATTCATCTCTCTAGGGCGGAATGTATATGCAAATATGGTCAACTTTCCCGATGGGCAGATAGGATGGTATCCATATGCGAGGCTGGAAGGCCTGCGGATTATTCGCAGCGAGAAACCACGAATTATTTTTTCGACTTCCTCGCCGACAACAGACCACCTAATCGCTTATCGGCTGAAGCGAAAAACAGGTTTGCCATGGGTTGCAGAATTGCGTGATCTCTGGACACAGAACCACAATTATCAACGTGCTCGTCCACTCTGCTATCTAGAGATGGGACTTGAGAAACACGTGCTGAATGCTGCCGATGCGGTCGTTACTGTTTCTGAATCTTGGGCGGAAGAGCTGAGAAAGCGTATTCGTGTGCCTGTTCGTGTGATTTCTAATGGCTTTGATTCGTCGGATTATCCATCACGGGTTCCACTAGCCAAGCCATTTACTATCAGTTACACAGGAATTCTTTACGCTGGCAATCAGGACCCCGCACCGTTGTTTGATGCAATCGCCGCCATGCATAGGAAGGGCCTTATTTCTCCTAGAAAAGTCCATCTGCGCTTCATTGGGAGATACGTCGATTCAGTGCTGGACATTGCAAAGCAGCGTGGTATTTCGGAATACCTTGAGATCAGAGAAACCATCAGCCGTGAAGAAGCTCTCCGTTTGCAAGCAGAGTCGGCACTGCTGCTGGTTCTGTCCTGGGATGGACCACAGAGGGTTGGCTGGATAGGCCTCAAACTCTATGAATATTTCGGCTCCGGCAGGCCGGTCCTTGCAATAGGACCAAAAGATTGCGGCTCATCCGTTTTGACAGCCCAGCTCAATGCTGGCTTTATAGCGGAGAATGCTCAACAAGTAGAGAGCATCCTATTGAATGCACTTACCGAGTTTGAGAATACTGGAGATGTCTCATTTTCTCCCGATGTAGAGGGTTTGCGCCGCTTTGAACGCCGTAACTTAACTGGAGAACTGGCCGCAATATTGGACCGGGTAATCAACAATCAGAAAATTTTGCCCTCGAGAGCCGGGCGCAAAGATTAATACGATTCCGACTTATATTGGTTGAGAGTACTCCCTATGTGCGGTATCTGTGGTGCATTTTATTTTTCCGGTATCCCCGCTTCTGAAGACAGCTTGCGGAGTATGATGGCAGCGATCCAGCACCGCGGACCAGACGGATCAGGGCTATATCTTCGCGGGCCTGTCGGGCTAGGCCATCTCCGGCTCAGCATAATCGACCTGAGTGAATCTGGCCATCAGCCGATGGCGAGCAGTGATGGGTACAAGTGGGTCACTTTTAACGGTGAAATCTACAACTTCCGCGAATTGCGGACGGAACTTGAACGTGATGGAGAAGTTTTCCGCTCGAACTCGGATACAGAGGTGTTGCTGCGCCTTTACGAGCGTAGAGGTGCAGATTGCCTTTCACAACTGAAGGGAATGTTTGCCTTTGCGATCTGGGACGAAACCAAGCAGGAGTTGTTTCTGGCCCGAGACCGATTTGGCATCAAACCACTCTATTACTATCAAGACGCAAACCGGTTTGTTTTTGCTTCTGAGATTAAGGCTATTCTTCAGGATAAGACAATTCCCCGCGAGATCGACGCGAAAGCGTTGATTACTTATTTCACATTTGTCCATGGGTTTGCTCCGCGCACAATCTATCAAGACATTCACAAGCTGCTGCCGGGCCACTATATGCGATGCACTGCACGAGGGGTGACAATTCGCAAGTATTGGGACCTCGACGGCATCGAGCAGCTCCGGACCGTTAAAGAAGCTGACTGTTTCGAAATAATACAAACAAGGCTCGAAGAAGCTGTCAACAGTCATATGGTCAGCGACGTCCCGATCGGAGCATTTCTCAGTGGGGGGATCGACTCCAGCGCAATTGTTGCGTACATGGCGAAAGCTTCCAGACGGCCAGTCAAGACTTTCTCGATAGGATTCGACGTTGGAGGGCAATTCAATGAACTTCAGGAAGCACGCCTGGTTGCAGGGAAGTTCCAGACTGAGCACCATGAAAAAGTAGTCTCAGATGTTGATGTCGAAGAGCTGATTCACAAGCTCGTCTATCATTACGATGAGCCGTTTGCAGATGCCGCCAATTTACCGACTTATGTCGTGTCGGAGTTTGCGCGAGAACATGTAACAGTAGTGCTCTCCGGCGAAGGTGGAGACGAGGTCTTTGGTGGATACAGGCGGTATCGTGCACACATCAATTCCGAGACTCTACGTGCCATTCCAGAATTTATCCGCTTCGGGCTTGCGAAACAACTCATTCCTGTGCGTTCGAGTACCCGCCGCATCCTTAAGATTATTGACACGCTGCAGGTTGGAGAAGAGGCGAAACGATATGGCTCATGGGTCAATATCTTCAACGATGATGCACGATCACAATTGTTTTCTCCATTCATTCGCGATCTGCTCGACGAATTTGATGGTTACGATGTCTTTCGTGACTATATACATCGCCAACCAAAATGGGATACTACAAACCGGATGATGTATGCCGACTTAAAAGGATGGATGCCGGATACATACCTGGAAAAGATTGATAAGGCGGCAATGGCAGTAAGTCTGGAGGGACGAGTACCATTTCTTGACCATCAGCTTGTCGAATACGCTTATTCTCTGCCCGGCAATTTAAAAATACATGGGGCTACAACGAAATATGCTCTGAAGAAAGCGCTTGAGCCGGTACTTCCACGTTCCACACTTTACCGCCCGAAACATGGCTTCACCGTCCCCCTGGACGCTTGGTTTCGTGGGAAACTCAGCAAGTTTGTCGCAGATGTGCTCTTCGATACGGCTCCGCGTTACACCGAATACTTAAACCGGAACTTTATTCAGAAACTTTATGACGAGCACATTCAGGGCAGGCGCAACTGGGGTACGCAACTCTGGGCCATCCTAAATTTTGAGCTTTGGCACCGCACTTTTCTAAGCAGCACTAACCCACCGCTTATGTCTACTCCGCATCCAACTATGGCGGACATAAAGAATGGCGATGTCCACACTTCATTATGAAAATTGCCACACTCGCCGCTGCCCCGCTCTCAATCAATGTCCTGCTTCGCGATCAGATCAAAATGCTTCAGGGAGAAGGACACGAAGTAGTAGCCGTATGTGGTGAAGGCCCTATGGTTGAGGATGTGCGAGGTGATGGAATACAGGTGGAGACCGTTGATTTTTATCGCGAGTTAAATGCAATCGCCGATGCACGCGCTCTATACCAGCTTGTTCGGCTTTTTACGAGGCATCGCTTTGATGTAGTCCATACGCACACGCCGAAGGCTGGACTCCTCGGTCCTCTTGCAGCCCGGCTCTCTGGAGTACCGTATATAGTCCACACTATACATGGGCTTCTATTTCACCAGGACATGCCACAGCTGAGCCGGAACATATTTTGGCTCCCGGAAAAGTGGACAGCCACGCTTGCAACTCATCTACTGTCACAGAGCCAGGAAGATATCGATGTAGCGATAAAAAAGCGATTGTGTAATCGCTGCAAGATTGAGTATCTCGGGAATGGAATCGACATCGAGAAGTTCGATCCCCACAAGGTCAACGGTTTTTCTATTCGGAAACAACTGGGCATACCTGTTGATGCATTCGTCATTGGCTGCGTAGGCCGTCTGGTTCTCGAGAAAGGCTTTTTGGAACTATTTACCGCTGCGGAAGAGTTAAGTAGGAATCCAGATTTTAAGTGCGCTCGCTTCGTGATTGTGGGTCCGGAGGAACCCGATCAGAAAGATGCTATCGATAGGAGGTTGATTGATTCGTTGCAAGCCCGTGGCCTGGTCCAGTTTCTTGGATGGCGTGATGATACGCGAGATATCTATTCTGTTATGGATGTTTTCGTGCTGGCTTCCTACCGGGAAGGAATCCCCCGCGCGTGCATGGAGGCTGCTGCAATGGAGTGTCCAGTAATCGCGACCAACATCCGTGGAAACCGTGAAGTCGTTCTTCATGATGTTTCGGGATTCCTTGTACCCGTGAAAAATGCAAGCGCACTTGCCTCGGCAATAAAATCCCTTTACATTGGACGCGACAAATTGCCTGTGATGGGGCGGCTCGGCCGTCAGCACATCGTCAACAATTTCAATCAGGCGACTGTATTGCGCCGTCTTGGGGATTTTTATCAACGACTGCAATATGGAGCTGCACAGAGTGCCAGCGTATGAGCAACTTACTATCGTTCGATCTCGAAGACTGGTACCAGATAGTTTATCGGGACTTTACCGGCGAACATATTCCGGCCAGCGATTCGTTACTCCGCCAGGTGGATAAGTTAACGGAAGTCCTCGAACGCCACAATGCCAAAGCGACATTCTTTGTTCTTGGCATGGCGGCTGAAACATTTCCGCATCTGATCAAACATATTGCTGCTGCAGGGCATGAAATTGCCGTACACGGTTATGCCCATCTCGCTGTATACCGGATTAGCCGTGATCAATTTCGTGGAGACACTCGACATGCAAAGGAATTGATCGAAGATCTGTGTGGCAAAGCAGTTGTCGGCTATCGTGCCACCGCCTTTTCCATTATTACAAGGTCTTTATGGGCTCTTGAAGAATTGTCGAACCTGGGCTTTGAATATGATTCCAGCATCTTCCCCGTCCGTCACCGTCGCTACGGGATACCTGACTTTTCAGTAAAACCCGAGCGTTATCTTCTTACCAATGGAAAATCAATCGTCGAACTTCCATTGGCGACTCTTGAAATCGGTAACCTGCGTTTGCCAGTTGCAGGCGGAGGATATTTTCGGATGCTGCCTTATCCGGTACTGCGAAGAGCAATACAACTGCATGAAGCCAAAGGTCGCCCATTTATGACATACTTTCATCCGTATGAATTCGATGAGGAACGTCTTAATATATTCCAGATTATGCGCCCTGCTTCATGGCGGAAGAGTCTTCGTGCCCACCGATTTAACTGGCACCAGAATCTTGGACGCAACACAATGATCTCCAAACTTGAAGCAATCTTGTCTGACTTTGAATTCACAACATGTCAGGAGTTCTTAAACCATGTTAGATGCCCAGAAAACGCAAGTTTACTTTCATCAGCGCGCGCGGCAGTTTGATTCGCTCTATGCGGAGAAGCGCGATCTCGCGTATATATTCAATCACACTTTTCGTAGCGCAGTATACAAGCGCGTTGAGCTAACAGTTCGTGAATTCAACGGGTTGTCGAACTTCAGTGTGCTCGATGTCGGCTGCGGTTCGGGGCGCAACAGCGTCATCTTCGCTAAGACGGGCGCGCAGCGCGTATTGGGTGTCGATTTTGCGGATAATATGATTGACCTTGCAAGGCGATACAGGGATGAACACAAGGTTGATAATACGTGCGAATTTATCAAACAGGATGTCATGGCCTGGTCAACCGATGAGAAGTTCGACGTTGTAGTCGCACTCGGGGTGTTCGACTACATACAGGATCCCCGTGCATTGTTGACACGCATGGCGCATTTTTCCAAGGGTAAAGTTATTGCCAGTTTTCCTGGATTGTCGCTCGTCAGAGCCCCACTCCGTAAGCTGCGTTACTCCCTTCGAAACTGCGCCGTTTACTTTTTTAGCCGCACCGAACTTCAGAAGGCTGCCCGTGACGCTGGATTGGAGGACATTTCCATTCACTCATCGAGCAGCAGTGGCTGGATGCTGATCGGAAGGGTGCGACAGTAATTCGATGTATCCGGTTATCAAGCGCGCTTCCGATGTGATAATCGCGAGCCTCTTGTTGACCTTGTTAGCGCCGTTGATGGCGATCATTTCCATAATCCTGTGGATTACACAAGGGAAAATCTTTTTTCTCCAGGAGCGTCCGGGACTCAATGCAAAATCGTTCAGGATTATTAAATTCTGCACAATGAATGAAAAACGCGACCCTGACGGTAACCTCCTGTCAGACGCTGAGCGGCTTACGCGCACGGGACAGATTCTTCGCGCTATGAGCATCGATGAACTCCCTCAGTTCTGGAATGTCTTGCGTGGGGAGATGAGCCTTGTAGGTCCGCGACCACTTTTGATTGAATATTTGCCCAGATATACAGCCGAACAGGCCAGGCGCCACGAAGTAAAGCCGGGTATTACAGGTTGGGCCCAGGTAAATGGGCGAAACGCCATCCATTGGGACGAAAAATTCATCTTGGATGTGTGGTACGTGGATCACAGAAGCGTATGGCTTGACTGTCGTATTCTTTGCCTGACTGTGGCGCGTATCCTTCGCCGTTCTGGAGTATCAAGCGAAGGCCATGCAACGATGCCGAAATTCTTGGGGAACAAAGCACGAGACTGAAAAGATTCTTTGTCGCAACAAAATTTTGCAAAAATTGCGATGCATTTAAAACGCCAGGAAGCAATTGGAAAGGAATCTCAAAATGAGCAGCCAACCCGCTGTTCTAAGAGGGCCCGCTAACGCCGTATTGCAACGTTCAGAGACAGTTCGAAGAACTCCTTTTACACCATGGCCAGCTTTTGAACAGGATGAAATCGATATCGTTCGTGAGGTACTTGCTTCGGGGAAGATCAACTACTGGACAGGGCAGGAGGGACGGCTCTTTGAACAAGAGTACGCTGCGCATGTTGGCACCAGATACGCTGTTGCGGTCTCAAACGGAACTGTGGCATTAGAACTTGCACTTGAGACTCTAGGCATAGGCGTAGGCGATGAGGTCATCGTTCCAAGCCGCACCTTCCTCGCTACTGCAAGTTGCGTGGCTATGCGAGGTGCGATTCCAGTCTTCGCAGATGTGGACCGCGAAAGCCAAAACATCACGGCAGAAACAATTCGTTCTCTAATTCGTCCTCGTACGCGCGCCGTTATTGTTGTGCACTTAGCGGGCTGGCCGTGCGATATGGATTCAATCCTCGAACTCACGCGGGAGTGCAATCTCAAAGTCATCGAAGATTGCGCGCAGGCTCATGGCGCCATGTACAAGGGCAAACATATTGGATCGCTGGGAGACGTTGGTGCGTTTTCTTTTTGTCAGGACAAGATCATGACTACAGGCGGCGAAGGGGGCTTAATTACGACGAACGACGAAGAAACATGGCGTCGCGCCTGGAGTTTTAAAGATCATGGCAAAAACTATGATGCTGTCTACAATCGACAACACCCTGCGGGTTTCAAATGGCTTCACGAATCCATAGGAACTAACTGGCGGCTCACTGAGATGCAGTCTGCTTTAGGCCGCATTCTTCTACGTAAGCTTCCCGCTCGAGTCCAACTGCGGAGAAGAAATGCGGCAAAGCTTAACGAACTTTTCGCAACGGATCCCGCGATCCGGCTGACCGTTCCTCCCTCGCATTGCTATCACACATACTACAAATACTATTTCTTCCTGCGTCCAGAAGCACTCAGAGCAGAGGCGGAACGCGAGACGATCATAGAAGAAATAAACGCAGAAGGCGTTCCTTGCTTTTCGGGAAGCTGTAGTGAAATCTATCTGGAAAAGGCCTTCCCGGCATCATGGCGTCCCAAAGTCCGGCACGCCGTTGCCATGGAATTGGGAAACACCGCTCTCATGTTTTTGGTTCACCATACGCTGACAGAAGCAGATATGGCTGACACACATGCTGCCGTGACGAAGGTTCTGAATCGATACAGGAATTAGACCGATGAAAGTCCACTCACTTTCTACTCGGATCGCGGAACAGTAGCCCAAGAACGGAATCGAGACGGTGTAGAACAGTTTTTTTGAAACCGGCCAACCGATCATGCAGCGGCAGACCGCGTCCTTGCCGATCCTGGCATCATCGTGGAGGCGATGCCCTCAAGGCTGGTTTCGTTGCTGCCGGACTCACAATGACATTTACGGCAGGCGAAGTGGAAGGCTCGTAATTTACGCTGCCCCCATAGCTCGCCGTCACTGCAGCTGTCCCAGGAGGCAGCGAAGTTGTTATGAGGCTGGCATCTGCCGAGCTGTTCAGCGGCAGTGTTCCCAATGTCGTGCTTCCGGTCTGGAATGTTACGGTCCCACTGGGCAGGCCTGATCGCAGCGACCGTACCGAGGCATTCAATGTGACAGGTGCGCCTACAACGGCCCTTGGAGTCGCGAGCAGCGTAGTTGTCGTCCCCGCAGGAGTCGTGACGGCGATCCTTACAGCTGGCGAAATGGAAGCCGCGAAATTTGTACTCCCTCCGTAGCTTGCCTTCAATGAGCCGTCACCAACCGGCAGGGAGGTTGTTGTGAAAGTGGCCACGCCCGAATTGTTCAGCAATGCCGTTCCCAGACTGACGCCGTGGTTCAGGAACGTTACAGTCCCGCTGGGTGCGCCTTGTTGCGAATGCAATGTCGCGGTCAGAGTCACAGTTGCTCCCGCCGTCACCGTGGGAGCCGATACAGTCAGAGCTGTGGTTGTGGCCTCGGGACTCACGACCACAGTCACCGGAGGCGAAGCGGAAGCGGTGACACATGGATTACCGGGATATATTGCCGTTACCGTATTGGTACCAACCGGTAGCAAAGTCGTGACGAGGCTGGCATCTAACGCGCTATTCAGCGGTAATGTTGCTAACGTCATACTGCCGGCCTGGATCGTCACACTCCCGGTGATCGGTCCCCCCACTGGCGGAGTGGCTTCGCTGACCTCCCGCACCGACACGTTCAAAACGACAGGTCCGCCTACGATTGATTTGGGAGTGTGGCGCAGAGTGGTTGAGGTTATCCCTTTGGGTATGAGGATATCGAGTATGGGATGCGCAGCGGAAGATGCAAAATTTCCCTGACCAGCGTAATCCGCCATCAGCAGGTTGTAACCAAGCGGCAGCGGGGGCGTTGTGAAGGTCGCTACTCCCGAGCTGTTCAACGATACTGTTCCCAATACCTTGCCGTAGTTCAGGAACGTCACGGTCCCACTGGGAGTGCTCTCCAGTTGGGATTTTACTGTTGCGACCAGGGTTACCTGATCTCCGGCCACCCCACAATAATCAACACCAACCGTCTGAACCATAGTCATCGTGGTGGGCGCGGGGTTTATCACAACATTTGCAGCGGGCGAAGTGGAGGACTCGTAGCCTCCGCTACCTCCATAGCTCGCCGTCACCGAATCTGTCCCCAGCGACAGCTTAGTCGTTATCAGGCTGGCCGCTCCCAAGCTGTTCAGCATGGCTGTTCCCAACGTCATACCGCCGGACTGGAATGTTACTGTCCCAGTCGGTCTGCCCAACGATGACCACACTGACGCGTTCAAAGTAACAGGACCATCTAGAACCGCTTTCGGAGTCGCAAGCAGCGTGGTTGTTGTTCCCAACTGCAGGATTACGACATTGACAGCGGGCGAAGTGGAGGGCTCATACCGTTCGAAGCCATCGTAGCTCGCTGTCACCGAATCGGTCCCCACTGGCAGAAAAGTTGTAGTCAGACTGGCTACTCCCAAATCGTTCAGCGGTGCTGTTCCCAGCGTCGTGCCGCCCGACAGGAAGGTCACAGAACCGGTAGGTCGGCCGAGCGGAGACCATACCGACGCATTTAAAGTGACGGGCCCCCCGACAACAGCTTTGGGAGTCGCGCCCAGGGTAGTGGTGGTGGTTGCAGGCCCAGGAATGATCAGAGTTATCGAGTTTGATGTTGACCCCGCATAGTTTGTGTCTCCAGAATAGGTTGAGTCGAGCTCATGTGTCGCGGCGCTCGCGAAGGAAACACCGGATAGTTGCGCGGTCGCAGTTTGGGTCACCTGATTCAGCAAAACGGTCACGCTATTGCCGGAGTTCAAGTTAGCGCTCCCTAGCGCCAGATCAGACCAGCCGTCTCCGTTGAAGTCGCCTGTCACTATCGATGCGGGATTCGTTCCGGCCGCGTAGGTCTTCTGATTCTGGAAGGTGCCATCACCGTTGCCCAACAAAATGCTGACAGTATTAGCACTTTCGAAGTTTTCAACGTTGCCATTCGCCACCGCCAAATCGAGCTTCCCGTCGCCATTAAAGTCCCCCACAGTGACGGAGCTAGGACCACTCCCGGCAGCATAGATTTTCTGGTTCTGGAACGTGCCATCGCCGTTGCCCAAGAAAACACCGACCGTATCGCTTTCGAAGTTTGCCACCGCGAAATCGAGCCTCCCGTCGCCGTTGAAGTCGCCGACTGCCGCGGACAACGCCACGTTCCCCGCCGGATAGAACCTCGGAGGTTGGAAGGTGCCGTCACCGTTGTTCAGCAAAATGGACACCCTGTCGTAGTTCGCCAACACCAGATCTGCATTGCCGTCCCCATTGAAGTCACCAACTGCCACGGAAAACGCGCCAGGCACCGCATAGGTTTTCTGGCTTTGGAAGGTGCCATTGCCGTTGCCCAGGAAAACACCTATTGTGCTATCGCCACGGTTCACCACCACAAGGTCGGGCTTGCCATCTCTATTGAAATCTCCTACCACGACGGAACTGGGATCGAGCCCCGTTGCATAGGTTGTCTGACTTTGGAAGGTGCCATCGCCATTGCCCAGCAGGACGCTGGTTGTCTTATCGCCCGAATTCACCACTACCAAATCGATCTTGCCATCGTGGTTGAAATCCCCGGTAGCTACGGACCAAGGCTCCCAACCCGTTGCATAGCTCACCGGATTTTGAAACGTGCCGTCACCATTGCCCAACAGAATAGTCAATGTGTAACCGCCAGTGTTCGTCACCACCAGATCGGGCTTGCCATCTCCATTGAAGTCCGCAACAGCCACGGAATACGTAGAGCCTGGTGCATAGGGCGTCTCCGTAATAAAGCTTTGGGCCGGTGTTGAGGGTTCCAACGCCACAGCACCCAACAGAGCATTCCCGGTCGTATCGAAAAACGAAACGTTGCCGGTTGGCCCAGCCGCATCATCCCCTGTGCCGATTACCGTAGCCATGAAAGTGTAGACGCCTGGCGTTGTTCTATCTGCTGTAAGTGTGGCTTTGGCTGGATATTTCCCCGTCACAGTCACCGTTTGCGGGCTTGAAACGCTGCTCACAGCGACATCTGTTCCGATAAACACTGCGTTTATCGAGTGAACTCCTATACCCAGAGCGAGCGTGACGGACGCGGTCCCACTGGCCGTCAACTGCGCCGTGCCAAGCAAGGCTGCACCTGCGCAATAAGTCGCCGTCGCGTCGCAGAAGCTCACGGTCCCGAGTGAAACGAGACTGCCGCCCGCCGTTACAGTCGCCGTCAGCGTAACCTGTTGGCGATAGATGATTGCATTTGAGGACGCGCTCAAAGATGTTTTCGTCGCGGTAGCGTGCCCTGCGCTTAACGCAATCGCGTCGGAGTTACTGGGGCCGTAATTGGCGTTGCCTGAATAACGAGCATCTACCTCGTGTATTCCTGTGCCCGAGAGAGAAACACCCGTCAGGTGTGACGTAGTGATCAACTCCAGCTGATCAAGTAACACAGACACCAAGCCCTGAGGGGAGCCCGCTGCTAAATCGGGCTCACCGTCCCCATTGAAATCTCCCACCGCCGCAGAAAGGGGGAAGCCGACCGTCTGATAGCTTTCCGGAGGTTCAAAGGTGCCATCGCCGTTGCCGAGAAAAAGAACTACGGTATTACTGCTTGCGCCGTCCGTTACCACCAAGTCGGGTTTACCGTCGCTGTTAAAGTCGCTCACTACAATGGACGCTACCGCAGTTGGGAAAAGGGCGGATCCCCACACATAAGTTTCCGGGCTCTGGAAGAAGGCACCGTCGCCGTTACCCAAAAAAATACTCATTGTCCCATCCGCGTTCGCCACCGCCAGATCAGGGTTGCCATCTCCGTTGAGGTCGGCCACGGCGACAGAAATGGGGGCGGCCTCGGTGGCGTAAGTGCTCTGGCTCTGGAAGGTGCCGTCACCATTCCCCAGTAAGATGCCGACCGTGTTGCTGCCTGAGTTCGTCACGACTAAATCGAGCGCGCCGTCTCCATTGAAATCTCCTACCGCAACAGAACCGGGATGCGCTCCCACCGTATAGACTTTCTGGTTTTGGAAGGTGCCATCGCCATTGCCGAGCAAAACACTCACTGTGCCATTGTCGTTCGCTACCACTAAATCGAGCTTGCCGTCTCGGTTGAAATCCGCCACTGCGACAGAATCGGGAAGCGCCCCCACGACATATGGCTTTCTACTCTGGAAAGTGCCGTCACCATTGCCCAACAGGATGCTTACAGTGCTATAGCTGTAGTCCGCCACCGCGAGATCAAGCTTACCGTCTCCATTGAAATCTCCGACGACAACGAAATCGGATTCGCCTCCCGACGAATAGACCTTCGGGTTCTGAAAAGTGCCATCTCCGTTACCCAGCAAGACGTCCGCTGTGCTCCCCGCGAAGTCCGCTATGACCAGATCGGGCTTGCCGTCGCCGTTGAAGTCTCCTACGGCCACAGAATAAGGGCTCTTTCCTACAGAATAGGATCCCGGGGGTGCGAAGCTCTGAAACAGCGCTGTCGCTTCTCCTCCCAACGTCGCAGTGCCTAAGACCGAGTCACCGTTCGTCGTGTCCTCGAACGATAAGCTGCCGGTTAGCCCATCCGGAGCATCTCCGCTGCCCGCCACCGTCGCCGTCAGCGTATAGTTGCCTGCCATCCCTGAATATCCAATCGTTGTTGCGGTCGGATAAGTTCCCGTTACCGTTACGCTTTGTGCGCTTGAAAGGCTGCTCGTATCACCGTTTGTTCCTGCAAATGAGGCTTTGATGGAATGTGTGCCGATGCCCAATCTCAACTTGATCGATGCCGTGCCGGCGGTCGTCAATTGTGCGGTTCCCAGCAACGCTGAATCTTCGCAATAGGTAGCTGTCGCATCGCAGAAGTTTATTGTTCCGAGTGAGACCGTGTTACCACCCGTTGTTACAGTGGCCGTCAGTGTAATCGGGGTTCCCACCGTTACTGGGCTAGATGGAGAAACCGTCAATGCTGTCTCAGTTGCGCTCGCTGCAAAGAAGCCAGCGGCATCGGTGCCGGCTATGTGATCCCTGGCCCCGCTGCTATGCAGCATCGGCGCTGTTGCCTTAAACTGCGCAGTCAGCCGCTCGCCATTCCAAACGGTCAGTGAAACGATGAGGAAGAAAATCCGGACAACATTGCGAAGATGATCGCGCCCGGATACATGCAAATCGCGAGCGAAGTTGAACATGACGAGTCCTATCCTGGCAGGCAACTGTTCCAAGCCACAGATTGAAAACTTCAGAACTGCTCGAGCGGCGGCTAGCGCAAATTGAGTTCCCTACGGAAGGAGGGAAATTGCAGACCCCGAAGACCCGGGATCATGAAAACGCAGAATTCACACGCGGAATCCAGGACAGGCCATCAATTCTGGCACTCAGCTGTCCCCTCTTGCAACGCAGGCCAACACTACACACCGTTCCGTGTCCTTTGGCAAGGAAATTCTTGGCAAGGAAATTCTGGTTCTGGTGCAAATTCGGCGAAGATGATGGAGCCGCGCCGGCGATAAGGGACAAGATGAGAGCACTGGAACTATTCAATGGACGTCATTTCGACAGGGAAATCATCGTACTCTGCGTGCCTTGATATCTCAGATTCAAATTGAGCTCGCGGGTCTGGTTCCACAACAAGGAAATTCTCGGTCTTTTAGGGGCCAGCAAGTTCTTCGGTTTCCTGCCTTTCTAAGGAGACAATGACTGCTTCTTGGTAATCCCGCTCTCGCGAAATATCTTGATGACGTCAACCGGATTGACGCATTTAGACAACATGAGCAATTCTGCTGAAATCATTGGCCGAAGAGGGGCTCTCGCCGGGTTGGAGCACCGGATGCGCGCGATACAAGAGCGGTACGGAGCCGCAAACGTGAAGCTGCGCACAGTTGTCACCCACAAGCCGGACGACGAATCGTTTCCTACGGAGAAAGAGCCAGCGTCGCGGAGGCTGCGCTTCGGTCGAACGTGAGGCCGGGCCACGCGCAGCTCTTCAACAGCTTATCGACAGGAATGCCGTGGAGCGGCAGGCCGCAGCTATGCACCTCGCCGAGCTGAAGCAGCGGCGGGCGGCCCGACTGTCTGGGCCGCGCACTTCGCCACTAGCGCACGGGGATGCCGTAGAGGGGCATTGAGGGTTAAAAAAGGGCTAAATACGGCAGAGTGTTTCCGGCGAGTGCGGAGACTCGTTTCCACTGAGATTCCTTCGGTTGCGATGCCTCTGCGAATTGGAAATTCAGCGGATGAGTTCGACCACTTTCTACCGTAGCTGCCAGCCTGGAAACATGTGTCCTCGTACTTTGTACAGAAGCCCTGATAGATATCGAGTGGAAAAGCAGGTAGGAGCGCGTAGCTCCCGGACATCAGAGTTAGACTGCGATAGCGGCATTCGGAGGACAAACCCTGGACAAATCTGATAGTCCCCAGACTATTCCAGAGGACAAGAAAGCCATCTCTCGAAAACTGCCTCTAGTGTGCTATTTTTCACCGACTTATCCTCGACATGCGCAAAGCCGTGAGCCTCTTTAGCTCAAACTGCTACCGAGGAAACCTCCTCGTGCTCCGTCCGATAGTCGATAGGCAGCCTGCGGAGCAATGTCTGAATCGCTTCGTTGGACTGATGTGCGCGTGCTGTTCGCTCCAGTTCTTCCATAAGATGTAGAAAATTCGTGGGTACGTGCGTGGCTTTTACCCGGAAGACATGCTGGAAGTCCGTTGTCGTCACTTGCGCATCCTCACGCCAGAGCTGTTCGTGAAGCTTTTCACCGGGACGCCTTCCCACCACCTTGATACCGATATCTTTACCAGGCGTAAGTCCTGCAAGCTGGATAATTTCCTTTGCAAAATCGATGATTCTGACGGGATCGCCCATATCCAGCATAAAAATGTCGCCTGAAAATGCAAGGGTAGCCGCCTGCAACACCAATTGCACTGCCTGCGGGATGGTCATGAAGTATCGTGTCATTTCCTCATGAGTAATCGTCACAGGGCCGCCTGCTGCAATCTGGCGCAGGAAGATTGGGACAACGCTGCCTCTGCTCCCCAGCACGTTGCCAAAGCGCACACACGCGAAATGCGTTTTGCCGCGATGCCACGCAGCGTCACACGCGCGCTGCTGGATAAGCATTTCAGCGACGCGTTTGGTTGCCCCCATTACACTAGAGGGACGCACCGCCTTGTCGGTTGAGATCATCACCAGGCGTTCACAGCCATATTCGACGGCTGCGTCCGCCAACTCGCGTGTGCCGCAAACGTTGTTCAGAACGGCTTCACAGCAATTCTCTTCCATCACCGGGACATGTTTATATGCGGCTGCATGAAGCGCAATCTCAGGTCTGTACCGCTCGAAGGTTAACTGCATCAGCTCTCGATCGCGGATATTTCCGACGATGGGAATGATTTCCCTTGTCTCCTTGCGGTCTATTTGATTCATCAATTCAAAAATTGAGTTTTCATCATGATCCAGAACTACGAGTCTCTTGACATTCAGATCGGCCACCTGCCGGACGACCTCAGACCCAATAGATCCGCCTGCCCCGGTTATCAGGACCGTATCTACACCGAAACATTCCACCACTGCTGGATGAGTTTCGCTCGTCATCCCAGACCGGTTGCGCGCAATCTGGTCAATGCATAGAGTACGGCTTACCTGAACTCTTCCCTGCATCAAATCGCCAACCGAAGGGAGAATCCTTACCTGAATGTCGAAAGCCGTCGCTTCCTGAATGACCCGCGAAGCGCAATCCAGGTTGCCTCCCGAAAGAATCACTAATTCAATCTGATGGGCTGTTAAAAGGCTCGGAAGAGAATCCGGCAATCCCAGAACCGGAACTCCACCGATATGAATACTGAGCAAGCGTTTATCCTCGCTCACTAATCCCACTACCTGGGCCTCGCCGGATGAGTGAACATGGTGAACCGCCGCCGCGAGGGTAGCCTCATTGCCCACAACGAGAGCGCGGGCGCGTTTTCGCGGACAGTGAACTAATTCATGCTCCAGACGGCGCGTAACCCTGAATACAGCAGCAAACATCAGAAAAATGCCGAACTCTAGTATCAGGACACTGTAGGGGATGACTGGAGCCTTCAGAGCAAATGCTCGTACCAGCAATAAAGCCACCGTAACAGGCAGCGAACGCATGGCCAGATACAGGCCATCGCGAATGTCGAAAAAACGCCAAGTTCCTCTGTAACCGCGCAAAAGCAGAAGGGTCAACGGGCGCATAATTGCGACGACGCACATCCAAATCCACATGCCGCGGCGCATAGTAGCCGGAATATGAAAATCAAATCGCAGCGCATATGCATAGATGAGGGCGAACGCAGCCGTCAGCGCGTCCAGGAGCAATTGGACATGGCGATGAAATATCCAGTCAGGAATGCGACTGGCATATCCTGCGCGCTTTTGGCCTTTCACAACACCAGAGCGTTGAAGATGGCCCACTTGACTCTCCCTAGTAACTTTTGTCGAGTTTCCGGAGTATCTGTCGGCTTTCGGATTCGACTGAGATTCAGAAATGCATTTATCGTGCCGGTAAGTTCCCAACCACTGAAGATTTCTCAAAACTCACTTGTCATAATCACGTAAGCTTCTACATCGCATGAGTGTCGGAAGAATTTTAGACACTGTAGAAGCGCCTGCAATTTCGATTCGTTTAAAAAGAATCGTTTGCAGTTACATATTTCCAGCGGCATCCACCCTAACCCTGAAAGGTCACGATTTGCAATATCTCCAATAAAAATTTCTTATTACGGTCCCTTCCAAATGGCCCCTTTCGCGAGGATATTCGATTTCCCCAGCCGCAAGAAACCTTTACAATAGAGGGTGCATCTAACAGGCTTTTCCAGGTCTAGAAAGCGCAAGTCGTCTTCAGGCCAACATATCTAGAGTGAACAGGGTGCCAGCTTCAATGTCATGCCGTGCTCGTTGTCCCACAAGTTGGGACCGCATCGCAGGGGGAAGACCCGTTCCAGGCCGAAGGATCGCAATCAGGTCTTCTCTCAGAATTGTCCCCCCTTTGATGTGGCAGGCCGCCACCAGCGATCTGCGGGCCACTGCTGCCGTATTCATTTCCTCCGGAACTGGCTGCTTACGCCCGTCTCCCAACGCCGCTTCTATATTTCGGATGCTGCGAACCATTGCCGCAAGCCGGTCTGGTTCAAGTGAAGCGCGATGATCGGGCCCAGGAAGCTCACAACTGATTGTGAAATGTTTTTCAATGACACATGCGCCAAGTGCCACCGCAGCGATCGCAATATCTGCTCCTGTTGTGTGATCTGAGTAACCAGTGGATACATCAAACGCTTCGGCCATGGTTCGCATGGCGCGAAGATTAATGCTGGACGGCTGCGCAGGATAATTGCTCACGCATTGCAGGAGAACCAGTTGCTGATTTCCCGTTGCACGAATCGTTTCCACTGCTTTTTCCACCTCTTCAAGAGTCGCCATGCCAGTGGAGACGATCAGCGGGAGTCCCTTATAGGCGATATGCTCCACGAACGGCAGGTTTGTGATCTCTCCAGAGGGAACCTTGAAGGCGGGTACCTTTAATTCCTCCAGGAAATCTGCGCTCTCGTAATCAAATGGAGTAGAGAGGAACAGTATGTTCTTTGCTTTGCAGTACGCATGCAGTTCGCGAAATGCCTCAAACGGCAACTCTAGTTTCTTCCCCATTTCGAGTTGGGATTCTTCGGCATCCGTTGTCTTAAGCTGGTAAGTCGCCTTGGGAGCCACCGGCGAACAAACTTTTTCCGGCTTGAATGTTTGAAACTTTACCGCGTCGGCGCGCGCTTCCACTGCGATGTCCACGAGTTCGCGAGCCATGTCCAGGCTTCCGTTGTGATTGACCCCTGCTTCAGCAATGATGAAGCACGGCTCTCCCTGCCCGACTCTACGTTCGCCAATCGTAATGACCTTCTTTTCGTCGTTTACATACATGTTTGCCCTGCCTCATCATTCCTGCCGAGATATCATACAAAACAGATGCAGTATCCTGCGCGTATTGAAAAACGAGCCAGATCCGACACTAGACAATTCGTAAGACCCTTCGTTAAGATTTCGGCGGACAATGTTTCGTGCGTTAGCCGGCGGCAAACCATACCGAATCTGCTGTTTGTAATAGCGACAATAACTTTGATGACTTCCCTCGATCAGCGCTACCGGACTGGCGATAGAAAAAATGTCACACATCTCTTGTTGAAGATCGAATTTGGTCCGATACTCCCACCGCATAGCCAGTGCAGTGTCTCTGCTGCGACGACGTACTCTCCGAAAGTGCCGATCTGCTTTGTTACCCGAAGACATCTGATCTCCGGAGAATTCAATGCCTGAACAGGTGAACAGTCCTACGTGGGATTCTGTATGGGAAGAGATTTTTCGAAATAAAGAATGGGGAAAATACCCCGCCGAACACGTCATTCGTTTTGTCGCGCGCAACTTCTTCAGCATCGCCGATCGCAGCAAAATCCGGTTGTTGGAGATTGGTTGTGGACCAGGTGTTAACGTCTGGTTCATGGCACGTGAGGGTTTTTCTGTATCCGGGATAGATGGCTCTGCGACGGCTATTCAAAAGGCAGATAAGCGTCTCGCCGGCGAAAGCCTTCAGGCCGAGCTGCGCATCGGCGACTACGCACATTTACCTTGGGCGGATGCCAGTTTCGACGGTGTAGTAGAAAACGTCAGCCTGTATAGCAATCCTTGGACAAGCATCCAGCATGCGCTCCGCGAAGTACGCCGCGTGCTCAAACCCGGCGGACCATTCCTTTCATCCTTTTTTACTGACCAGACCTGGGGTTACGGCGAGGGCGACCGGGTTGAAACCGATGGCTTTGTAAATCTTCGGGAAGGTCCACTTGCCGGTGCCGGGTTCTGTATTTTTTTAAATCGAAGTAGAATACCGGAGCTTTTCTGTGATTTCATCGACCTGAACGTGGAACGAGTCTCCTGGACCTTGGATGGTGAACGGCACCTGGTGGAACAGTTTGTCATCACCTGCCGCAAACCAGAAGGCTAAGTATGTGGTTCAACGAAAATTGGCGGCACATCTTACCCGCCAGCGCAGTTTAGTGATATTTAGCAATAATTGTTGCATTTGGATCCTGTGGATACGAAGAGGGTGCGAATGGTCATTCTGGGCGCAATGCATCGGATATACCAGCCGCGATTTGCCCGAACGATGTTTGCATTCATTCTTCGGAATCATTCAGGAAATGAATTATGCAGAAGACTACCGCTGAGACGCTGCTCGCGAGCAACCGCACGGATATTGAACGCTGGCGTGCAATGGTTTCCGCCTCAACGGCGCCTGATATTTACTACTTACCTGAATACGCCCAGGCCACTTCGGAAATAGAACATTCTGAACCAGTTGCAATCATTGGCGGCTCCCATTCCTGCAGGATACTTGCTCCGCTCCTCGTTCGCCGCATGTCCGTCGTCGTTAACGGTTCTACGTTGGAGTGGACCGATGCGTGCTCGCCCTATGGTTATGGCGGCCTCCTGAAGCTCTCAGGCAACGAGCAAATGGATACTCGCACCCTGCGCTGCTTCTTTGAAGATCTCCAAACTTGGTGTTCTGACCATCATGTGGTCTGCTGCGTGCTCCGTTTGCATCCCTTGCTGCGTCAGGAAGAGTGGTTCATGCCGGGAGAGTCATGGCAGAACATTCTCAATGTTGAACTTCGAGGGTCCACTACCGCGATTGCTCTGGATAATTGGGATACTGCTCTCGATCAGCCAAAGGGAATGCGTCGGGACAGGCGGGCGGATCTGAGGCTCGCGCGCAGCACATTGCGTGTCACCTGGGCAAGTGGTGAGGATCACGATATTCGAGCAAATCTGGATCTTTTCTCTGCAATATATAAACGGGCACTGGATCGCCATCGGGCTGATGATTTTTTTCGGTTTTCGCCGGACTATTTTTATCATCTGGCGGCCTTGGGGCCTCGTCTGGGGATTGCCTTTGCTTGGCTCGACGATCAGCTCGTCGGAGCAAATTTGTTCTTGGGTGGGTGGGATTATGCCCACGGCCACCTGGCGGGGATTGATGATATCGGCTTAAAACATGGAACTGCCACGCTGCTTATCGTGGAAGGCGCTAAATGGGCCACACAGCTTGGATGTAAGCTGCTGCACCTTGGCGGCGGCTTGAACCCGGGAGATTCACTTGAAGACTATAAACGCAGCTTTGGCGGACCGTCCTATCGCTACGCTTATCTTAGATACATCGCCGATGCGGAACGGTTCCAACAGCTCTGTCTAATTCCAAATGCTCCCTGGCCTTACAAGGTGAATGAGACATAAGTCGATATGAGATCCATTGGAGTAGTAACTACATCGCGGGCGGACTATAGCGCCTATCGCCCGCTCCTCAAGGCATTCCAGGCTGATCCGGACATATCGCCAAAGTTATATGTCTCGGGTATGCATCTCTCGCCGGAATTTGGTCTGACTGTTCGCTTCGTTGAAAATGATGGCATCGAAATCGCCGAGCGGATAGAGATGCTGCTTTCGTCCGATACCCCGGAAGGGATTGCCAAGTCGATGGGCCTCGGCCTGATCGGGTTTAGCCAGGCCTTCAGCAAGTACCATCCGGATATTCTCGTTGTGCTGGGCGACCGGTACGAGATGCTGGCCGCGACGCTGGCCGCACTCCCCTTCAAAATCCCCGTGGCGCACCTCTGTGGAGGCGAACTGACGCAAGGCGCTATCGACGATGCGCTACGCCACAGCATCACCAAGCTGAGTCATCTGCACTTTACCTCTACAGAGGTCTATGCCCGCCGCGTCATTCAGTTGGGAGAAGATCCAAACTGTGTTTTTGTATCCGGCGAACCGGCGCTCGACCATATTCTGACTGCGCCGCAACTCACTCCCGAAGAATTAAAGCACCGCTTCGGCGTTGACGTGGAGCGGCCATTTCTCCTCGTAACATTTCATCCTGTCACCCTCGAATACGAGAAGGTCGAATGGCAGATCGATGAGCTTCTGGCTGCGCTCGATCAGGCTCGTTTTCCTGTGATCTTTACGATGCCAAACGCCGATACCGCCGGACGCATTATCGCAACCCGCATGCGGCAGTGGGTTCAATCGAATCCCAGTATGGGGGAAATGGTCGATAATTTTGGCGCGGAGTCGTACCACAGTGTGCTGCGTCGCGCCGTTGCTGTTGTGGGCAATTCTTCCAGCGGGCTCATAGAAGCACCTTCCTTTAAGGTTCCGGCAGTCAATATTGGAATCCGTCAGACAGGTCGCATACGCGCAGCAAACGTAATCGATGTTGGGTACGATCGGTCGGATATTTTGTCTGCAATTCAGAAGGCAGCCTCCAACGAGTTTCGTAATTCTCTTCAATCGCTGACGAACCCTTACGCGAGCAAGACAAACTCGGCTGTATCCTCCATCACAAGCGTTCTGAAATGTGTGGATCTGGGTAATACGCTCCTTCAGAAGAAATTCCATGACCAGCGGCATCCTTCTTAGCCTGATTGGACTGGATGACTCAAACGCGCAGGCTCGCGTCTGTTGGTTAGATCCCGGATGCTGTGTCAAGTGACGACAACCGATCTTCCCGGGAACTGCCTTGTCACTTCCGGAGAAAGGGCATACTGGAGTTGGAAAAATAATCGCAGCTATTGGCTGCAATAGGTCCTGGGCATGAGCGACTATCGAGAATTCCTGGATGCTCCGCCGAATGAAGTACCCGTTCGAGGGTTCCTGCACCACCCGGTCGATCCAATCGGAGATTGTTTGGTCCTGACGCACGGCGCTGGAGCGAACTGCAACTCTCCGCTGCTCGTGGCCTTAGCAGGTGCGTTCTGCGCCTCGGGATTGACCGTCCTCCGCTGAGCTGATCTCGCAATGCCAGGCAAAAGGCTGTCACTCCATGGTTTGCCTGCATCTGTGGAGTAATGCCTCCTCAGTCGCTCTACATACTTCGCTTGGATTTCAGCAGGTCGGTTTGCTGCCCGAAGCAGGGTATAAATTCGGAGAATGGCTGCGACTGTTGATCATGCAGCGTCCCTTGCAATGAGGATCGATAAGGCACGTATGCATCTTGTTCGGTAGCGGCAGGCATACTCGAAAACGCTGACTTGGAAAATGTCGCCAGCTGATGCAGACACGGCGTAGCACTCGCTGCGGTGACTCGGCTGGATGCAATCAGGTCGGACGTAGGTGAAGAGCATTTGTTACCGACCGCAGCCTAGACCTGCTGACGGAGGTTGGGACGTAGTGTGAGGGAGCCGTCATCGTTGAGCTTTTGGTGACAAGCCCACCGCACGGGGTAGCGCATTCCCTTTACCTCAATCTCAGCTCTAAGTTTCAATCCTTTCCAAGCTACAACGTCCGGAAGCACGAACTGTGCCTGCCGAATCTTGCCCGGTAACGGGTAACCGGCATCCAGACAACCGCTCTTGAGTACCTTTCCGTCCTGGGTCTCCACGGTCACCCGCAATACGCCTGGTACACCGGCGATGCCGTCATTCGCGAAGCCGACAATTAACCCTTGATAACCGTCGTCCCTATAGCTCCAGATGAAAGACGGCCTTACTCGATAGCCAATTCGGCGACCAATCCGGTCGAACGCGGCCGGATAAGCCTGGTAGTAGCTCATCAGATTCTTTGCGCTGATCTGGTGAAAGTTCCAGAGAGAAAAGTAATTCGCCCCGACATCGATCACATGAGAGATCATGTTCTCTGCCGGAGATATCCCTTCATATGCAGCGCTTGGATCAGGAGGTTTCCCCGGAAGCCCTTGCTCGAGCAGCGCGGCGATCCAGGGCGGCCGGTTGCTAAGCGCTTCAATCTGCTCGTTCTCGATAAAGATGGTGTCGCTGCGAATCCAATTGTTGCTGCGAACCGTTCGGTCTAGCAGTTCTGAATTACCAACCCGGCTATAATCCGGTTGCGTATTGGTGAGTAGAGGGGTCTTCGAAAAGTGCTCGATCTGGACTTCGAGCATATCCATCCATGTCCGCTCTGCTGTCTGGTAGTTAGGGAAAGGATTGTTGGCGAATGGCCAAGTGTGCCCTTCGCCCCAGAAGCCGTACATGAAGGTGTCGATAAACTCGACGAGCGGGTTGCCATTGAATTCCGCTGCCAATTGTCCAACCAGTTCTTTGAATGCTTGCTGGAAAAAGGGATGGTCAAATCGTGGCTGATAACGCGAGTGCGGATTCTCCAAAAACCTTTTTGCCGCGGCGCTGCTTTCTTGATCGCTAAGAATGAGATCCACTTTCGGCACTTTCTCGAGGACAAAATCTGGCAGGGCCGGTTCGTGGGTATAGTCAGGAGCGGACATCTGAATTCGCAATCCGACTCGCTTGTTGTTTTTCTTCGCCAATTCAAAAACCAGCTTCACGTAGTCGGGCAACTCCAGGCGCCCGGGCCGCGGCTGCACTTCTCTCCACGTCGGGCGGATGTAAACCTGCTGGCCTAGTGGAAAACGAACTAGGTCCTCGATCGCTTGCGGAATATTGTCTGACTTGATTTCCCCAGTGCCACTGTCTGCTGTGACATAGGTGACCAGTCCCATGCCATAGTTCGGCACAACGTCTTCTGAGGGAGTCGTAGTCATCACCACATCGTCAGTGGGGATAACCGCATCCGGTGGATATTGAGGAAACGGGCCCTGATTGAGCCGATCGGTCACCTGAGGACCGGAGCCGTAGTCGAATTTTCCCCAATTGTGAGCGGGAACCTTGGCCTGCGCTTTACCCATTCCAAGTTCTGCAGCTACGGCAACAGCGACGGTACTTTTTAGAAAATCTCTACGCTGCATTCGAAGTTATCTCCTCACTTGTGGTTCGATTGCGTTCAGCCGAACTGCCTGAAACTCCAACTTCAATAGGAGATTCACAACTTCAGCAACTATCGGGAAATTACTATTTATATGTTTTCATTTCGTTTGTCCAGTACAGGTGTCAAATGTTTCAAACGATTTTGATAAAAGCTGCTTTTTAACGATTGGTGGGCGGTTCCGATACATGGTGGGAAAATGCAAGAAATCCGCGCAGACTAGTACAGGCTTGTCTCTCTGACCCTCCAAAATTCATTGACTTTGCCAGTCTTTGCTTGTATTACGAGTATTTACGATTTATTTCGTTAAATTTTCTTACGCCTGCTGTGCTGTGATCAAGGACATTCTGTGTTTTCGACGAAAAGGACGATTTTGCAATCTGACAACAACCTGTTCCGAAGGCTGAGAGCTGCAAGTGCAGCCATGCTTTGGATTTTTTTCACCACTGTGTTTGCGACTTGTTCATTCGCTGTAGCTGCAGAGGTTCCCAGCGACAATCCTAGGATTCAAGGCGACAATATCCGCATTGAGTTTGATAACCACCTGCGTAGCCGAGTGGTTGCCTGTTTCGACAAGAAGGAGGCCGTGTTGGGGCCGTTCACCTCCTCTGAGACGGTGACAACCGCCGACAAGCTCTGGACCGGATTCCTCCTGACCTCGCAAAAACACGAGCGCACAAAAGACACTTTCGGTCGCGGTGAGAGGCTCACCGTGGAAGGGAAGTCTGGAACGCTCACAAAGAGAGTCTCCGTCACGGTATACGACGACTTTCCCGCGATGGCGTTCTTTGATGTCCAGTACACCAATACCGGAACATCCGAGATCGCGATCAAAAGTTGGACCAACAATGCATACACGATGAACGCGCAACGCGGAGCGGACGCGCCAGCCTTCTGGTCTTATCAGAGTGGCTCCTACGAGAAACGTCCCAACTGGGTCTTACCGCTGTACACCAATTTTCGGCAGGAGAATTATCAGGGCATGAATGCCAGCGACTATGGCGGCGGCACGCCGATTATCGATGTCTGGCGGCGTGACGTTGGAATGGCTGTGGGGCACGTCGAGCCGCGGCCGAAGCTTGTTTCCCTGCCTGTATCAATGCCCGACGCTGCGAACGCCAAAATCGCGGTACGCTTCACCAAAGCTATCTCATTAAGCCCCGGTGAAAGTTTTCATACGTTTCGCACCTTCGTCGACGTCCACCATGGAGACTATTTCCGCGCGCTCGCCGATTACCGGCGCTTCATGATGAAGCAGGGTTTCCAAATGACCACCCCTCCCAATAACGCTTTCGGCGCCATTTGGTGCGCATGGGGGTATGGCCGATCGGTGCAGCCTAAGCAGGTGTACGACTCACTTCCGACGGCGAAGCGACTGGGATTTGTGTGGGTCACGCTTGACGACGGTTGGCAGAACAATGTGGGCGATTGGGCGCTTGATCCTAAGAAGTTTCCCCACGGAGACGCTGACATGAAGGCCCTGGTTGACCGTATTCACCAGGAAGGATTCAAGGCCCAGCTCTGGTGGTCACCGCTCAGTGCTGTGCCAGACTCGCAACTGCTGCGAGATCATCCCGACTACGAGTTATTGAATCGTGATGGCTCCAGGAGAAAAATTTCCTGGTGGAACTCCTATTATTTGTGCCCAGCGGAGCAGCGTGTCGTGGAGTATCACAAGGCACTCGCGCGAAAAATTTTGGTGGATTGGGGATTTGACGGTCTGAAGCTCGATGGCCAGCACATGAACGGAGTTCCAGCCTGCTACAACCCTGCTCACCATCACGCACATCCGGAGGACTCGGTCGAGGGTCTACCGGATTTCTTCCGCGCAATCTACGAAGCCGCACAGTCTGTAAAACCTGGGGCACTGGTGGAGTTCTGCCCATGCGGCACGACGTTCTCCTTTTTCACCATGCCGCATTTCAATATGTCGGTGGCTTCCGACCCGTCAAGTTCCTTTCAAGTGCGCTCCAAGGCAAAAACGTTGAAGGCTCTGATGGGAGACAACATTCCATTCTTCGGGGATCACGTCGAACTAAGCGATGGTGGCAATGACTTTGCGTCCACTGTGGGCGTAGGAGGCGTTGTCGGAACTCAGTTTGTTCTTCCATCTTTAGTCACAAAGCATGGCAAATCCGATCTGACTTCTGCACGCGAGAAGGAATTCGAAAAGTGGCTTCGCATCTATCGCGACAAAATGTTGCCAAAAGGACAATATCTGGGCCAGCTCTATGACATCGGCTTCGATGCGCCGGAGACTCATGCCATTCGCAAAGATAAGACCATGTACTACGCTTTTTTTGCAAAGCAGTGGAAAGGGTCAGTCGAACTGCGTGGCCTCGAAGACCGCAACTACAGTGTCGTGGACTACGTCACAGGAAAAAGCCTGGGGATGGTGTCAGGACACAATGCACATCTGCCGATTGAATTCTCCGGAAATCTGCTTGTAGAAGTGCAGCCACAGTGAACAGTGTTACCAGCCAGCGGTGTGTTTTTCTTGAGAGGACGAGCGTGAAATTTCTGTCTCTTATTCTGTTATTGGTGTGCGTCTCCGGGGCCTTTGGCCAGTCCAACTTCTCCTTCTACGTGTCCAAAATCGTCAAGTCGCGATGCCCATGAACCAGAATGTCAAAAGTGTAGTAGACGATGTTCGATTGGGCCGAACGGAACTTTTGTAAAAGATAGAAGTCAGCATGGCCATTGGGCCCCAGCCCAACCACCTCGCCATCGATCACGGTTCCTGAGGGCAAATACTCCAAAGCTGTTGCGATGTATCCGAATCGATCCTTCAAAACATTCTAACGCCGTGAATAGAGCGTGACTTCTTTCGTGTTTCTCACTGCTTCAAGCCGGTATCCATCGAGTTTAATTTCGTAGGTCCATTCCGCTCCCTCGGGAAGTTTCGAGACCGGCAGGCAATCCATGGTCTCGATGAAGCCTATCTTTCGTGAAACCGCTGGCACCTTCTTCGGCATAGCGTTTTTTGTACCGGCTAGAAGAACGAAGGGCAAGGTGGCTGACGCAACTTCCGGCCACTTCGCCGATCCCCGTCGTTCCCTCCGCTCAGCCGCTCCGGGCCGTCCCTTCGGGTGAGCGCCGACTGCGCGTCAAAGCCCAAGAACAACTTTGTCACTGGCCGCGCCTGCCACTCGGGACTACGCCGGGTCCCGGTCGTCGTTCTGTCCTGTCTGCTCGTTCAGTCGTTTTTGTCTCGCTGCGCTCATGGTGAGAAACAAAAACGCCCGACCGGGCAGCCAGGAGCCCAAAACAATAGAGATGAAAGGACAGAATCAACAGCAACCACAACGGCAGACGGCGAAAGAAGTAATCGCCGCCAACGTGCAACACCTCATCCAGCAGCTTGAGCAGGGACACAGCGAAACGCTGACAGCCTACCTCACCGCCATGAGTCGCTTTCACAACTACTCTTTCGGCAACATCCTCGAGATCGCGCGACAAAGGCCAGAAGCCAGCCGCGTGGCCGGGCTGTATGCGTGGAACCAGCTTGGGCGCAGAGTGAAGAAGGGCGAGCGAGGCATTCGCATTCTCGCTCCCATCATTGGCAGTAGACGCAAACAACAAAAAGATGCTGAAGAGCGGGCAAGCCGGAGTGTTCCGCGTCTCGTGGGCTTTCGTGTGGTCTATGTCTTTGAAAGATTATCTCGTGATTTGCGGCCGGGATTCTACGCGCCCGATGCAATGCGCCACGCACCTCCGGGCGCCCCGCGATGGCAGCCAAGGCCATCGCTCAATTTTACTGCCCTATGCAATACTTCAGGGCTGTCGCGGCAGAAGATGATAGGGATCATATCGACCCTGCTCCACCAAGCCGCCGCTCCAAACAGCATCACCCTGTCGATTCACGTACGAGATATTGTTCTCGGTTTCTACGAAACACAATCCGTCCTGAAAGATGCCCGTCGCGAAAAACCTCGGCGTAATCTCAAATTCCCCTTTTTGGTTGATGAACCCGTTTTCTAATGCATCAGCGATGGATTGATGAGCTTCCCCAGAGCCGGTATTGACTGCTGCGAGCCCTTCAGCGAACCTCTCTGCTCGTAGGAATGAAGCTGGCACGGCGAGTTTGCCATCACGATTGACGTACCCTGCTCTCTTATTGAGGAGGACAACAGCCATCCCCTCTGAGAACTCGTATGCCATGTCGTAGCAAGGTTCCACCACGAATTTCGCATCTGTGTTGATATGTCCCCAGCGGCCATTGCGTGCTACCCGCGCTAGACCATCTCGGAATGGACCGGCCATTCCCCGTTCGCAAATGAACCGCATGGGAATTGCAGTTGATGCATCGGGGTAGATATAGCCCCATGCGCCGTTCAGCTTCACAGCAGCCATGCCCTCAGAGAACGCACGCGCGTCTTCGAAGAACGGAGGAATCACCTGATTTCCATCTGTATCGATGTAGCCATAGAGCTGACCGTCATAAACGCAAGCGAGCCCGCCGCTGAAATGGCTGATACTGCGATAACGCGGCTTGACGACAATCTCTCCGGCAGAGGAAATCACTCCACGCAAGTCGCCGTCTTTCACATCGCCAGACGTAAATTCCGCACGTCCTTCCGTAAATATCAGAGGACGGCCGTAGCCAGGCTGAATGACAAAATCCCCACTCGGATTGATCGCTCCCCACGAGCCATTTTGCTTGACTGAAGCGAGCCCGTTGCGAAATGGATACGCCTCCTCGAATTTTGCAGGGATCACTCCATCTCCAGCGCAATTGATATACCCGGCTTTATACCGCTTCCTGCTGCGTCCTTCCCGTACAAAAATCGGGAACAGGCGATCTGTCCACACTGGCTTGTCTTCCGCTTCCATGCGTTGAGGCTAACATTTCTTCCAACCAGCGCCGGCGTCAGGATTTCCGCCAGAAGAGGTGAGACCATATTCTCTACGGTGACTGACAGCCTGCAAGCGACGACTTCAGAGAACTCCTTCGATAGCCACGGCCACATCGTCGCTCAATTCCTCAGCCCTCTGTAGTGCTCCTTTTATCCTGACAATCTCCAGTTCCCGCGAGGCTATCTGGCCAGCCGGTTCGTTGTGGTCACGCGCCGTACTCAGACTGCGTTGGTGACTGGCGAGCATACGTCTGAAGATCGGAACGGCGCTCTTCTTGGGCTGTGCATGAGTGCATCCAAGACAGATCAAGCCTCTGGGGCAATACTCGCCCGTGGGCAGAGCGCAAAGGTGCGTTCCCATGTCACGCAAGTTGCAGCTCGCGGCAAATGCAACCCACTCTTCCGCGGTCGGGTTCTTTAAGCCGTCTTCACCGTAGTACGTGTTGTACAGCCCGCGGACTGTCTTCCGATACTCTTCAACAAGTCGGGAGGGATAGAGCTTGGCGTAAATCATCACGGTATCCGGAGAGGCATGGCCGAGCAATGCCTGGATGACATGAACGGGCGTATTGTTGTTCAGATGTTCGGAGGCAAAAACGCGCCGGCAATCGTGCGGCAGCAGCACGAGAGGAGAGCCATCGGAGCGTTGAGCTCCGGCGCTGATCGAGAGTTCGCGAATGCGGCTGCGGATGGTCTGGATGCCAGTGGTGCTGGGATGGCGGATACCCTGGAGAAGATAGGGCGCCGGCGGGCGGGGACGCTTCTCGTGAAGGTCCCAGTGATCGCAGATCGGAACTGCCACGCTGTTGTAGAACCGCTTCACATGGCGAATGATTTCGGCTAAGACCCGACCAAGCCCATCGCCAATCGGAATAACACGAGCGCGGTCGAACTTCGATGGCTTAATGTGAAGCAGATAGTAAATGCGCCCATCTGCGAGCGAGCGCTTGAGGATATCGAGTGTCGTCAGTTCGCTGGCTTCTTCGATGCGCAGGCCGCTCTGGACGAGCAGTTCGAGGAGTGCCCAATCCCAGAAGGTATCGACCTCGTCGGACCACGGATAGCCGCGTGAAGTGCTGATCTTAGGAGCAGCCACAGCAGCCTTCCATCGTTGCAGAGCGAAGGCACGAATCTTAGGCATCTCCCGTTCCAGTTCAAGCACCGTCTCAGTGAGACGAGCGCGCGTTCGCGCACGCGCCTTTTCGAAGCCGTGGCCAAGCAGCGTGTGTCGAGTGACAGGAACAGTGCGCGTAGCAAAAGGTACAAAGGGTGAATCAGGTTCGGTGGCCCATGCACAAATATCGGAAAAGAAAGTTCGTAGGTTGTTTGCCCAGGAATATCCGGTCATGCGAACTTCTTCGCCGGCGTCCGGACCGCGTTGAACAGAGCGCGCACGGGCAATTGCATAAGGTATGTAATCGCGCACGTGACGCGGCAGAATCGCGGCGCAGTGCTTCACCTCGGGATGCCTGTCTTGAATGAAGCGCCAAAAATGAGCGAGCGCGATCGATTTATGCCGCAGAGTGTGGTAGGCATTGCTGACCCGCGCTTCATAGGTCTCCAGATAGAGAATCATGACCTGACGGAAACGGGAAGGCACGCCGGCGACCTCTACCAACTCAGAAGTGGTCAACCGGCGCCGACGACTATGGCGCGTGGAGCCTCGTCTGGGAGTACGCGCGAAAATACCGAGTGAGCAAAGCGCCGCGTCCAGCGCATCTGTGCCCTTCGACCATCGAAGATGGAGCACCTTCATGTCCTCTTCCTGAATCTGACGCAGACTGTCGTAACCTTGCACAAGGAGAATGCGAAGACCGTTGCAGACGGCTTCGTGACGGTTCCGAGCTCCCGTCCAGGTGATACGCGTAATAGCGTCCAGAAGCAGGCGATGCTGCTCGACGAGCGGATGCTCTTCCGGCAAGCGCTCAATCCACTGGTTCACGCGTACATCATGTAACCACTCAATCGAAGGAATGATCATGCGAGTGGGGACAACAACTCGCGCGCCCCAGGTCCAGAGTGTGCACGGACGGCCAATGCCAGCCTTCCACTTCGTCCAGATCCTCTTCTCAAAAACGTTCCATCGATGCTGCAGTGTTGATCCGCTCAAGCGATCCAGGGCATCGGCCAAATGCTTGCATGCGGCGTGCATCTTCCTCTTATCTTGCACGTTTGGAAGGCGGAATCGAGCGACCATCTCATCGGTGATCGAAAGCAGCGTGTCACGGTCGTAGCGCTTGTTGGCTAACTTCATCGCTTCTTCAAAGATGTCCATACTTCTCTCTCATCTCCTTCTCCTCCTCGCGTTTTAACCTCATTCCCTCCGCGACAACCGCTAGCAGAGGCAGCCCTTCCCGCCGTCAAGGGTGAAGCTCGCGCCAGCCACAAAACGGCTGCCCTGTGACGGCTCGGGCGTCCTCTGCAGAACAGCTCCGCTACGAGGGGATGAGGTTGTTCTCCCGCTCGTTAAGGAGAAAAGTTATGCAGAGAGTTGAAAAGCAGGACATCTACACTCGAATCACGAACCAAATCGTGAGCCACCTTGAGCGCGGAGTCAGGCCGTGGGTCAAGCCCTGGAACGCCGAACACGCAGCCGGGCGAATCACGCGCCCACTCCGCCACAACGGGAAGCCGTACAGCGGCATCAATGTGCTGTCTCTGTGGGCCAGCGCCATGGCACAGAACTTCGCGGCTCCAATCTGGATGACCTTCAAACAAGCCACTGAGCTTGATGGACACATCCGCAAGGGAGAGAGGGGATCGCCAGTGGTCTATACCGATTCGATTACTCGCAAAGAGACCGATGAAAAGACTGGCGACGAGGTCGAGCGCGAGATCCCGTTCCTCAAGGGTTATACCGTATTCAATGTCGAGCAGATCGATGGGCTGCCGGCGGTCTATTATGCGAAAGCAGTCCCGCAGCTTGATCCTGTGGCTCGCATCGAGCACGCTGAGAAGTTCTTCGGCGCGCTTGGTGCGGTCATCGGCCATGGCGGGAATCGCGCGTACTACAGCGTCACTAACGACACGATCCAGATGCCGCCGTTCGTCAGCTTCCGGGATGCGGACAGCTATTACGCGACGCTTGCGCACGAGTGCACGCACTGGACCGGAAGCGCGAGCAGGCTCAATCGGGACTTCGGCGGACATCGCTTCGGCAGTGAAGGGTATGGGGTTGAGGAACTGGTCGCGGAGCTCGGGGCCGCGTTCCTGTGTGCAGACCTCGAAATCTCTCTGGGGCCTCGCGAGGATCATGCATCTTACATAGCAACCTGGTTGGACGTTCTCGCCCAGGACAATCGCGCCGTCTTCACAGCGGCAGCTCATGCCCAGCGCGCGGCGGAGTACATCAACCGCACGGTTGCCGAAAGCGCCGCACAAGTCTCTGTGACTTGTGCGGCGTGAATGGGCCGCATATGTCCTCACTCTCATCGGCCCTCTTCTTCCACAGACTTGGGTCTGGAGGCTTGTTCGATCGTGCGTTCGAGTTCCGCGATGGTCCGGTCGTCATAATCAAACGCATACTGTGCTGCTTTCCGAGTCGGCCACGTTCGTTGCGCCGCGCTCCGCTCGGCGTTCGTCTTCACAGCAGCCAGGGCGGTGACCATCGCATGTTGATCGACGCGCATGTACAGATCAGCGGTCGTGCTGAGGTGAGCATGTCCGAGGATCTCTTGTGCAACCTTGATGTTCCCGGTTGTGTCGAGAACTCCCTGAGCCAATGTGTGACGGAAAAGATGTGGATGAACGGTCACACCAGCCTTACGGGCGATGTAGCGCAAGGAAGATTCGAACGTTGCGTAACAGAGAGGCTTGCCCTGACCCTTACGCGATGCAACCCAGAGAGCGTTCAGGTCTCGATGCGAGCGGCGTTCCGTGCTCAGATACTTGTCAAGCAGCGGCCAGAAATCATCGGTGATCGGCACGCGATGTTCATCGCGCGCGCCCTTCAAACGCACTGTGACCGTGCGCTGCTTGCTGTCGATGTCATCCAGCGCCATGCCTAAAACGCCATGTCGACCGGCGAGCGCGCTCCAGTCGCCGATGCGCTGACCGGCACGACTGAGCAGCGTCAGAATCGCCTTGTCGCGCCAGGACGCTGCCGTGTCGATTAGCTTCTGAATCTCTGACGGATCGAGGCGTTGCGGAACAGCACGCGCCACACGTCGGCGAAATCCATCGCGGTGTACTCTGTGCTGTGGCAAATCGCGCCCCATCATGCCGTGACGGGGCACGTCAGCAAGTGGGTTCCCGGATGCCGGGTTGACGCGGCCGTTCCATGGGCCCACCCCGTCCTCTGTGTCACGAAGAATGCAGTAATCGAAATAGGATGAGAGCACGCTGATGCGGTGGTTGATCGTTCGTGGTTGTCGCGCCTTGTGTGTGCGGTTCGAAGTGACCGCTCCCTGCCTGTCGCCCTGTGCGAACGCAGCAATGTAGCTGCCGACGATCTGACGAGTTACCTGGTCTGGGTCCTTGCTAGCTTGGTGCAGCCAGTTAAAGAAATGTGCAAGTCCGATCGCATAGGCCCGCTGCGTGTAGACGGAACAATCGCGCTGGCTCAGCTCAGCCAGAAACTGATCGCATGATCCGACGCTCATACCTCGCGCATCGCAAACGCGAAACGAGGCAACGAATCCTTGGGTCTCTCTCTGTACGCAATAGATCGCCATAACAGCCATTTTCCTTGGCTGCCATCGCGGGCACCCGGAGGTGCGTGGCGCGTTACATCGGGCGGGTAGAATCCCGGCCGCAAATCACGAGATAAGATGTTTCCCAGACCGAAGGAAAGGAGCTTCCCGAACATGCCAAGGTCAGCGGTGATGCGGGAGCGAACCGCGACCGCCTCATCGAATTTATCAACACGCAGGGCATTGAACTTGAGTTCGACGAAAGCATTGCACCGGCAATGGGTGTCAGCTACGGGGGCAGAATTGCTCTCCTTCCGGGTCAAGCGAAGGCTGAGGAGTTTTCGACGCTGGTGCATGAACTCGCGCATGAAATGTTGCACAAGGCTGAGCGCCGCGCGGCAGGCACGAAGGTCGTGCGCGAAACCGAAGCCGAGGCCATCGCGTTTGTGGTCAGCAAAGCCGTGGGGCTGGAAGTGGGAACCGCGTCAGCTGATTACATCCATCTCTATAACGGCAACGCGTCACTTCTGGCGGAAAGCCTTGAAGTGATCCAGCAGGCCTCTTCGGTCATCCTCTCAGTATTGGAGCTGCCCGGATCAGAGGCGGCTTCCGAAGAACTCGAAGAATTGGCAGTCGCCGGCTAGCCCGTACTCTTTGCTATGCCGGTGATGGACGCACGGTTGTGCTCTCTCTGTTCAATGTTTGTTCACTGCTTTCTTAGGAGAACATCGTCATGGGTACTCTTACTAAGCCAACTGATCGACCTCTACCGTTGCTCACTCAGTTTGCCACCACAAAAAAGCCCATTGGTCCTGACCAGCTTTGCCCCAGTGCCAAAGAACATGCCGCCCAACTCGCCATCAATCTGATTGACGGCAAATGGAAAATAGAGATTTTATGTGGACTTCAGCAGGGTTCGATTCGATTGGGCCAATTACGCAGGTCGATACCAGTTACTTCGAGGAAGATGCTGACAGAGCAATTGCGTCGGATGGAAAAAGATGGGCTCATTGTCAGGACCGACCTTAGCAGCAGGTTGCGGCACGTTGAGTATTCTCTTTCTGAACGTCATGGCGTTGCCCTATTGCAACTGATCAATGTGTTGGCTGCCTGGGGAACGGAATATCAGTCCAGAGAAAATGACTCTACTCTGGACGCGAATGAGGCGCCAAGTTCTTCAGACCACTAATACGAAGAGGAGTCCAGCTTGTGTCTACGAGTCACGAATCAATCCACATGACTGAGAAATCGCCTTTCCCGACGGTGTTCTCGCGACATCGATTCGGGGTTTACTCCTAGGGAGTAGGGAATGCGGAAGCGTCATGTAAGGAGAACATCCAATACTGTATCGTTCCACTCTGTGACACTTCCGAAAGACACGAGGTTCTCGCCTTTTCATTACGCAGTTTTTCAAATAGATCAACTTCCGATGCGCACTTGGAGGGGCAATGACATTTTGCACTGTGCTGGCGGCGAAACGCGTTTTCGAATACTAATCCGGTTACTAAAGGATCAGACCAAGACCTGGACAGCTTTCGGTGGATACATATGACCGGATGCCGATTGACTTTGCGCCTTTCTTCACTTCAGGCCTAAATCAGCGAGCAGCTTTGGATTCTCTTCATCCGTGGCGAGTAAGTTATGGCAAAGAGCACAATCATTATCGATGGTCTTGCCCTCTTTAGTAGAGTGGCTTCCGTCGTGGCAGCGGAAACACCCAGGGTAATCATTATGTCCCAGGTTATTCGGATATGTTCCCCAGGTGACCTTCATGAAAGGAAACACATTCTCGCCATAAATCGCGCTAAGGGTCTTCGAAGCGTCTTCGATCTGGGAGCGATTCTTGCTCCAGACGTCTGGATAATTGGTGCGATTGAAGTCCTCAAGGCCGACGGTGATCTTTGATTCCGCATCTGCCTGTGATGCGTACTCCTCTTTAATGAGCGCAAGACCCTGCTTGCGTATGAAAGGCAAAGAAGGGTTCAGTCGACCGTGGACCATCGCCTTGTTCAATGCACCCTCTGGCGTATCAAACGAATGCGCCGGACGGTTGTGACAATCAATGCAATCCATCACACGTTTTTGGCCTGTTGCAGGTGTCTTTGCATCGGACGACAAATACTCCACAGTGGAGCCGTCATCATTTACCTTTGCTACCCAGGGGATGGTCTACATGTCGAAGGGCCGAATATATGACTTCCGCGGAAGCTATCGCCGATGTCCGTGTCGTATGGTTTCAATAGGTTACGTTAGTCTTTGATCTTCACACGGTGAAAGTCATCGATCATCAGGGATTCTGCGTCCCCGGATTTCGCGACATCGACTGGCTCGGCGAACCTATGGAGTCGTCGCCGAAGTGCTCCTGTTGCTCTACCCGGCATGGCTCTGGTACCGCCGGGTCAAGGTGGCCCACCTGAAGTCTATCTGTAGGCCTTACTCGCCGACCTTGTCCCGGGTCTGTCAACTCTGACAGTTCACGCTTCTGCAAGCGCCCGCCTGGCATCGACATGGATCGGAATGAGGCGAGTGCAACCGAAGGCAATTCCCAGGAAGCGCCAAAAAAAAGAGCAACAATAAAACTCTCGCGAAGCTTTTCAGGAGTATGCTCCTCGGTGAAGTCATAAGGAATTCGACGCGAGTCTGAAAAAGACTGGCTGCCGCTACATCAGCATCAAGGAGCAAGAAAATGAAAGCACTTCGTCTAGTTGGAGTGGCCGGTGTTGTACTGCTGTCGTTTCTGTCTCTGCCATCGGGAACAGCTGCTGCACAATCCACCAAGGTTCAAGGCATCATCAAGAGCCGCAGCGGCCCCGACATCATCCTGAACACAAGCCAGGACCCGAACATGGTCGTCATGCTGACGGATAGCACAGACGTGGGCCAGGTGGAGGGTCTGTTGAAGGCGCGCAGCAAGCAGATGTCCATGGCCGCCCTCATTCCCGGACTCGCCGTTTCGGTGGAAGGCGACCTCAACACCCAGAACGTCCTCGTTGCCACCAAGATACGATTCAAGGGCAACGACCTGAAGCAGGCCAAAGCTATCCAGGCCGGCATGCACGATACAAATGTGCAGGTGCAGCAGAATCAGGACGAGCTAGCCAAGCAGAACGCCGAGCTGAAGGCGCAGAACGAAGCCTTGGAGAAGCACCAGGAAGCTATCGCAGCGAACCAGGCGAAGATCGCTGCCAACAAGGCCGCCGTCGACGCCGCCATCGCGCGCTTCGGCCAGCTTGATGACTACTACATTATGGACGAAGTCACAGTGTTATTCGGCAACGGCAAAACTAAGGTCGATCCCAAGTATGCCTCCCAGCTTACGACTCTGTCTCAAAACGCCAGCAAGGTCGAGGGCTACATGATCGAAGTAAAGGGCTATGCCTCGGCCGTGGGCAGCGCCCAGGTGAACCAGAAACTCAGTCAGGAGCGCGCACAGAACGTCTCCAACATTCTGCTTCAGCAGGGCAAGGTTCCTCTTACCAGAATGCTTGCCCCCGGAGCGATGGGCGAAACCGACCAGGTGGCCACTGACAAGACTGTGGAAGGCCAGGCACAGAACCGCCGCGTCGTCGTCCGCGTCCTGCAGAATAAGGCCATTGCAGGAGTGCAGCCGCAAACAGCTACGAGTGTTCCGCCTCAGCAGTAGCTGGCGCGGAAGACAGAGCAAGACTCCTCAATGGGCCGTGGGCTCTCGAACTGAGCTTGTCCTTGCCGCTGCACGATGGAGGACATGAAATGTTTACGAGCATCTCCGATATTATTTGGATCGAATTCGGAGGATGTGGCGACGTCGTTCGACAAGGAACTAAACGACTCCTCCTGAGGTGATAATCCGTCCAGAATGAAATAACCGTCATCTCTCCACTCACGAACCCCATGCCAGGCCCATTACTTTGTATTGAACATCGGCTTTTGTGACGTCTGACGCATAACTCCGATTGGAATGCCATCCTCGATGCAAGCCATCAGGCCCACGTTGGTATAGTATTCGTCTCGCCGGCCAGCCACCTTCCCGCCCCCCCGATGTTCGATCAACCATGTCAACGCCGCTTTATGAGCCTGCGTTATTTTGGTCCTGGACAATTTCATCGTTTCTTTTGGAGCACTGCTATGCTCCGCCGTTTCGTGTCTCGGTCAGTGATTGAAATTTGAATTCTCGTGACACCGCTTTGCCAGGATCAAGTGTTAGTTCCTCTTCCATGTGACCGATCGTGAGCCCGTTTCCCTCGCAGAGGAGGTAGGTAATCTGATCTCTGCGGCCTTCGATATCCACCATTAGTAGCTGCCCTTGAATGACGAGATGGAACCGCAGGCCTTCAATTCGCTTCCCGAGACGTGGCTTAAAGCTGATGCGGCCATTTTGTTCCCGCATGCCGGCGATGCCGTAAACAATCGCCATCCAGGTCCCGCCCATCGAAGCGATATGGCAGCCCTGGTCGACATTGGCATGGACATCCGCCAGGTCCATCCATAAGGCATATCTCAAATACTCGATCGCTTTGTCCCGGTAACCTAGTTCCATTGCCAGAATGCTCTGAATCGAAACTGACAGCGAAGAGTCACCGGTAGTCAGGGGGTCATAGTAATCAAAGTTTCGCTGCTTCTGTTCGCGGGAGAACTGGTTTCCCAATAAGACCATCGCTAGGATGACGTCCGCTTGTTTGATTACGTTGTGCCGATAAATCACCAGTGGATGGAAATGTAGCAGCAACGGGTACTTTTCCGACGGTGTGTCCTGAAAGTTCCAAGGCTTCTTGCTCAGGAATTCGTCATCCTGGAGATGAATTCCCATATTTTCGTCGTAAGGCACAAACATGCGGTCGGCCGCCGTTTTCCATTCGGCGATCTCCGTATCGCTTAGACCGGTCGCCTGGGTTAACTCGACGTACCGCCCGGGATTGCTTTCGCTGATTTGCTCCAGCGTCTTTGTAGCCGCCCAGAGGTTTTCCCTTGCCATAAGGTTGGTGAAGGCGTTGTTGTTAACGACAGTGTTGTACTCGTCCGGGCCGGTGACTCCGTTGATACAGAATTGGTCGTTGACGTGGCTCGAATAAAAGCCCAGGCTTCGCCACATCCGAGCTGTCTCAATCAATATCTCGGCGCCCTCCTGATATAGAAATTCCGTATCTCCTGTGACGTCCACGTATTTCATGACGGCAAATGCGATATCTGCGTTGATGTGGTACTGAGCTGTACCCGCAGCGTAATATGCTGAGGCTTCTTCTCCGTTGATGGTGCGCCAGGGGAAGAGGGCTCCTTTTTGGTTGACCTCGCGCGCACGTCTTCGAGCCGCATCCAGCATTCGATATCGGAACAGCAGAAGATTCCGGGCCAGATACGGGCTTGTGTAGATTAGGAAGGGCAGAACATAGATCTCGGTGTCCCAGAAATATTGGCCTTCGTATCCATGTCCGGTCAGGCCCTTGGCCGGCAGGCCCATCCCATCTGCACGGGCGCTCGCTTGGTATATATGAAAGAGGTTGAAGCGAGTAACCTGCTGCAGTTCGTCATCACCTCGGATTTCAACGTCTGCCCGATCCCAGAACTTGCTCAGGTGAATCTGCTGACCGGCTGCTAACTCTTCGAACCCAAGGATTTTCGCGCGTTCCAAAGCTTCTTCAGCCCGCTCCGCCAACTCATCAACGGGCGCGTGCGTTGAAGTATGGTAAGTCAGCAGCTTCGTGAGCCGTAACGTCTGTCCGGCGATGCCGCGGGCGGAGACGACCACCCGACCCCGTTCGCCTCGCGAGTCGTTCTTGATATCGTAAGAGCCATTCATCTCGACCTGATGATCCATACCGCAGGCCAGCGTCATTCCGCTGGTTCTCGTCATCGCCGTAAGTATCGCCTTGGCTTCGGAGGACTGTAAAGTTTGTGGCAGCAGGACTCGCTCCGCGAAGGCGCGGCTTGCGCGTGGATCACCCTCTATCGGCCGGGTCTCTTCCGGATAAACCAACTCGGACGAGATTACGATAGGCGCATCGGCGTTGAGCAGGGTGACCTCATAGGAGATAGCAGCCACATGTCTGTGCTCAAACGAGACCAGCCGTTGTGAGCGAATTCGAATCCGTTTGCCTGAGCCCTGTTCCCAGGTCACATCGCGCGCGAGGATCCCAGTACGTACATCGAGAGCCCGGTCGTAATTCACCAGCATCGCTTGGGCAAGATCGAACGGTTCATCGTCGACGTAGAGCCGAATCAACGTGCCGTCCGGTGCGTTGACGATGGTCTGCCCGGTTTTGGCATAACCGTAGGCCGACTCGGCATAGACAATCGGCCAAGTTTCATGGAACCCATTGATTAAAGTGCCCTGCTGGAAGACGGGCTTGCCTTCTTCGAAAGTACCCCGGATACCGACGTAGCCATTGGAAAGCGCAAACAATGTCTCCATCTGCGAGATCCGAATGGGATTGAATTTCTTCTCCACCAGGCGAAACGGGTCGTGCGGATAGATAAAGGTCGGGAATGTTTGAATTTCTCGCTGCAGCATGATGTTGCTCTGTCAAGACGTTTGCGGAAGCAATTGCTCAAGGTCTTCGACTACGAGGTCCGCCCCTTGCTTCCTTAGTTCATCGAAGTTTCCAGCTCGCGCGATCCCGATCACCAGACCGAAGCCGCCTTTCTTCCCCGCCTGCACGCCGGCAATCGCGTCCTCGACGACGATGGAGCGCCGCGGCTCGACTCCGAGTTGTCGAGCGGCTTCCAGGAACATATCGGGTTCAGGCTTTCCCGACAATCTAAGGTGTGAGGCGGTCTCCCCGTCGACACGGATGTCGAAGAGTGATTCGATCTTCGCCTCCCTGAGGACTGCGGCACAGTTGTTGCTCGAAGACACTACCCCTGTCTTGATTCCTCTGTCTTTCAGTAAGTTCACCGCCTTGACCGATCCCGGATATGCCTCGACGCCTTCCCGGGCGATGATCTGATTCACCAATTCATTCTTCTGGTTCCCGACTCCGCAAACGGTTTCAGCGGCGGGGGGATCGGTAGGCGCCCCGTAGGACAAGTCAATTCCGCGGGATGCGAGAAAACTCTGGACTCCGTCGAACCGGGACTTACCATCGACATATATGCGGTAATCCTCGCTGATGTCGAACGGGATAAAAGTCTCTTTGCGCGCCTCAGCATAAGCCTTCAGAAACCTGTCGAACGTTTGCTTCCACGCGGCAGCATGAAGTTTGGCAGTCGATGTCAACACGCCATCCAGGTCGAACAGGACCGCGTCAAAATTCGCGCGAGTGATCTCAGGATATGAAGTCATAAGCTTTAGCAAAAGGGAGGATAGCTCTTTTGCATTCAGCGCCTAAACTGTCAAAAGTGACAGTTGCTTGCATTTGGAAGGGAGTTGTTCAGCACAACACAGATACCTCATCGAACCGAACGCCAGTATCTGCCGCTAGTGCGGGGGGCGACGATGCTGGCGGCTATGAGTTTTTCATGCGATGAGGCGATCAGAAGAGACATGCAGAGCATACCCTTTCGAGAGCTGTGCAGGCAGCGAAGTTGAAGTCAAGTCCATTTATCTCTGGCGTGTCCCCGGTTCAAAGCCAGAAAATTCCGATGGCGCAGTTTCGGCGCAGTCGGCCGTTCATTCGAGTGAGCGGGAGGAATGACCTTAAACTTCCCTTAATGTTCGATTCGCAAGAATTTCTTTGACGACGCGAGGTCTTTTCTGGCCCGCTCGCGCGTAAGTACCTTCCGAAGGTCACTGACTATCAAAAGCGAGTCTGAAATGCACGGACAATCATCTGGTCTGCCAATGCAGAGGGAGTTCTTTTTCGAGGTTTTTGCTGTCAAACAAGAGGAAAGGATCAGTATCGAAGCGTCATCTTCCCCGCTGATCGCGCAATGGAAGGTTCTCTCTCTTGTGAAAAATGGCATAAAGATGAATCAGGAGATCGTCCCAATCCTGCAACGAATCTTGCACGGTGCTGCGGATGTTGCGGGAGTTCTCGGTCAGGCTCAATCCATTGAAGGCTGTCTGATGAAACTGAAGCTTACAGATTCGGAAGCTGCATTGCTGGGCTGGCGTCCTGAGCTTTTAGGTGATTAGCTAAAGGATAATTAGGCTCGGGTCTCTGTTCCTCGAGGCCGCAATGAGGAGAACCGGTGCAATTGAATGATAAATCTCTCCTCTCTCGTTGCGACACCTAACCTGAATGCGCAGCGGTTCGGCACTGGAAGCAAATTCCAAAAAGCTTTCTATCTGCCCGGTTTAAAGGGCAAAGGCGCAGAGTCTGCGCAGATCGTAATTCGGTGCGGTTGACTTCTTATGGTTAGTCAAACGGTGCACATAGGAGACGAAGGCAAGATAGGGCTCTGCACCCTGACCCAGGCTCAAAAGTTCGTCGATCGTCAGCTTTCAATTTGGATGGGACCCGTCACGGTTATCTGGAGCCAGTGATGATGCCCGGCGTCTCCATTTCATGTTCTTTCATCCAACTCACCAGCTTTTCCGCCGACATGGGCCGCGAATACACATAGCCCTGAATGGCATGAACGCCAGCTTTGACGAGGTAGTCCACTTGCTGGTTCGTCTCCACACCCTCCGCTATCGTGCTTAGACCTGAAGCTCTTGCGAAATGAATAATCGCGTCCAGCACCGGGCGCTTGGCATCACCCTCGGTTCGCAGCGTGTCAACGAACATCTTGTCGATTTTTAACGTGCTCACCGGCAGCTCCTGGACATAAGAAAATCCTCCGAACCCCGTTCCGGCATCATCGATCTTGATGTCAATTCCCGCGTCTGCGAGGCAAAGCAGACGACTGCGTGCCTCCGCAAGATTTGTCAGCTGGCGCCGCTCGGTGATCTCGACTGCAATGTTCCTTCCCGGAATGCCGCTATCGATCAGTTGCTTCACGAGGGACTGGCAAAAATCCGTTTTCACGACCTGATCAGGTTCGGCATTGATGCTGATATAGCGATTCGTGCCCACCCAACCCAGATCCTTGAGGTCCGTCAGCACTTTTTTCACGATCTGCTCGGTGATGGGTCCGATCAATCCGTTCTCTTCGGCAAATGGAACAAATTGTCCCGGCGGGACCATTTTGCCCCGGCGATACCAGCGCGCCAAGGCCTCTGCGCCCAACACGGATCCGTCACGGCCGTCGACAATCGGTTGATAATAGGGCAAAAATTCATTTTGTCGCAGCCCCTGTCTCATCAGGCTTGCCACTGAAGTTTGCCGCATCAGCAAGCCATACAACATGAAGCTCAGTCAACGCCACGATTGCCGACATACCCGCAGCTAAAATACGGCCTTCGAACTGCAACTGGTCAATATAGCGTTGCAACACCCCCACCGTGAGTTTTGCGCGAGTGCGGCCCACTATCGCTTCTTCCGTTTGATGAAGGACGACTCGGTTCCAGTCTCCAAGTTTCACTTGGAAGTCTGGCTGTTGGACATCCACTTGGTATGTCACACATTGCGGACAATCGATCGAGCTTTCGAAGTCGAAAAGCATCGTCTCCGGGATTGCGATGTACTCCACGTTACCTCGGCGCTGTATCACATAAACAACACCCGGTTTGTCGTCCACTAACTCGACCGACCATACATCATCAATGGGGTGAACATGGGCGGAGGGTCCAGGGTCTCTGTTTACGAGACCGCTGCGGCAGATCATCTCCCCTGCCTGCCGAATGCCAATCCAGCGAACATACGGGTTGTCAAAGGCTCACCGCAAACACCAGGAAATAATCCTGCCCGTCGGCCTTGGTGAAATCATAAGACGACAACAGCTTGAAACCTGCTTCAGCCATCTCCCGCTTCACCACATCGCTGTTCAATCCATGATCTGTGCCATTTCCGTTCCTGTCGATGATGCCGACCTTCGCGCCTGACCGCAGAGCCGGCTTCAAGTTCGCCATCAGCACCAGCGGATGCGCAACCTCGTGGTAGACCTTCAGCAGCAAAACCGCATCGATCGAATCCGACGGCAGTTTCGGATCATCCGGACTCCCAAGCACGGTCTTGACATTGCTCATGTTCTCTTTGTGAATTCGATCCTCGATGTATTTCACCGCATCCGGGTTGATGTCCTGGGCGTACACCGTTCCGCTTGCGCCCACCCGGGCCGCAGCCCTTACCGAAAACCATCCGGACCCCGCGCCCATATCTGCGACCGACGATCCGGCCCTGATGGCAAGCAGATCCATTACCCGCTGAATCTGCAGCCGCTCGTCGCGCCCCGGTTTCTCGAAGATCGACAGCTCACCCGTGTAAGGAGTGCTGGTGGGACGTTGCGGCTGCTCAGCCTGTGAGATCGCAATCTGGGGTGCGGCGACAAACAGTAACCCATATAGCAGGGCGACCGCAAGTGACTTGGCGAAACCTACCCTCTGTTTCATACTTCCAGCATCTCGCAAAACGGTCGTCGTGTGTCAGTAGTCGCAACGGCGTTGTGGCCAACCTTCGAAACATGGAAGACCGGCTCTTGGATCCCTATCCGGATAGCCCGTTACTCGACCGGAACCGAGAATTGATCTCGAGATTCAACTCGCTCTTGCTGGGGCTGAGAATCGGACGCAGCGATCAGAGGAGGTAAGAGGTCTGACGAGCATAGGTGGCATATGTCTCGCCGAATTGGGAACGCATCCACTGTTCCTCCATGCGGAGCTTGATCCAGAACACGAGAAAGATGAGAACGAAGGCGATGACCCCGCGCACTTGGGAGATGGCAATCGCCATGCCAAGGAAACCGGCCAGAATGCTGGTGCAGATGGGGTGACGGACCACGGCATAGGGACCGGTGGTAATCAGCTTGTGCCCCTGCTTAATGGTGACGGAGCGGCTTCAATTTCTGCCGAGGTGCTCACGCGCCCAGACAGACGAAGAGAAGGCCGGCAGCGTGCTTACCACCGACGCGGGACGGCGATTATGCGGCTGCGCAGAGATAAGAGGAATTTGTGATATCAAAGAAATTGGCTCGTCAATCAAGGACGGGAGAGGTGACTGCTGCCAAGCAACGCGACAGCGCGGAAGCTGTGGTCTCGGCTTCGGGAGAAATCACTATGAGAATGCGAAAGTTCGGATGCGTCTTGAGCTCTCTCCTATTGGCGATCGCATGCCAGGCTCAAACGCCGGTAGCCGTGAATGTGGAATTGTCGAAGCCGTTGGGGCCGTACACGCCAATCTACAGATGGTTCGGCTATGACGAGTCAAATTACACGACCATGAAGTATGGCATGCAGCTACTTCCGGAATTGCATGATTTAAGTCCAGTGCCGGTGTACATCCGAGCGCATCATCTGCTGACATCGGGGAACGGAGTGGCCGAGCTCAAATGGAGTTCGTCGAACGTATTCTCGCTGGACGCCAACGGAAGGCCGGTGTACGACTTCACGATCACCGACCAGACCTTCGACGAGTATAAGAAGGCCGGAGTACGACCATTCGTGGAACTTGGATTCATGCCGAAGAACCTTGCCGCGACTGTGCCAGGAATCAATGAGTACCAGGTTCACTATCCCAGGGAGACGATGGCTGGAGCTTCCAACAATCCGCCCAAAGACTATGCGATGTGGGGCGAATTGATACGAAAGTTCGTTGCGCACCTTGTGGAGCGCTATGGAAGGGACCAGGTCAGTACGTGGTACTTCGAGGTGTGGAATGAGCCGGATATCGGATACTGGCACGGCACGCCGGCCCAGTATTTCAAGCTCTATGACTACGCGGTAGCGGGTGTACGAGCAGCGCTGCCAAATGCGATGGTTGGCGGACCGGCCAGCACGGGACCTAACTCGGAGAAGGCTGGGACATTTCTGTATAGCTTTTTGCAGCATTGCCAGAACGACAAGAGCGCGGCGAACAGCACGCCGATTCCGCTTGATTTTATTTCGTTCCATCCCAAGGGCCAGCCATCTTTCGTGGAAGGGCATGTGCGCATGGGGATTATGAATGAGCTGGACGCAACCGAGGCTGGCTTCAGGATTGTCGCGAGGTATCCGAAATATATCCATCTTCCGATCATCCTGAGTGAGTCCGATCCGGAAGGGTGCGCCGCTTGCTCGATGAAAACGAATCCGGCGAATTCATACAGGAATTCACCGCTCTATGCGACCTATACGGCGGTGATGATCAAGGCTTTATTTGAGCTGCAGGACCGGTCCAAAGTGAATCTTGCGGGGATGTTGTCGTGGTCGTTTGAGTTCGAGAACGGGGGTTTCTTCGAAGGATTTCGCACCCTTGCGACCAGGGGAGTCGATCAGCCGATACTGAATGTATTCCGGATGGCCGGACTGCTGTCAGGGGAGCGGGTGATGACAAGCAGTACGGGACAGATTCCGCTCGACGAGATGATGAAAAATGGAGTGAGGCAGGCGCCGGATGTAGACGCCATGGCGACAGAGGCGGCGCATGAAGCGGCAGTTATGCTGTGGAACTACCATGATGACGATTTACCGGCGCCCTCCGCAGAAGTGCAGGTGACGATTACAGGCATTCCGGCGGAAGTGGAGAAGGTGCTGTTGGAGCACTATCGGATAGACGACACGTACAGCAATTCCTACACCGTATGGAAAAGGATGGGATCTCCTCAGACGCCGACGCCAGAGCAGTATGCGCAAATGAAAGCGGCAGGACGTCTGGAGCTTCTGAGCTCTCCTGAATGGCTTGACGTGAGCAATGGGAAGATAACAATTGCCACGAGTCTGCCGCGACAGGCCACATCGTTGATGCATTTGAAGTGGTAGCTCTCAGATCATTCCTGGAATCATGCTGGCGGTGCCATCTTCTTCGACGTTGCTCGACGTCCCCAATGGGACGGTGAAGTTCCAATCGAAACGACACGACAACCAATCGCCCTCCTGCAGCGGCGTCGATGACTTTGGCGTAGTGGGACGCGTTTGACGCACGTCCGGCTCCGGGCTCCAACTTCGCTTTTCAGATCATTTCCAGGACAAGAAGATTCAAGTCTATGAATCCATTGTGACTCAGTGCGGCCCCGGTATTTGGGCTTATCCGTCTACGTCGATTGGATCCGATCGAGGGCGGACAAGTTACCGCAAATCGAGGTGGATTCGATAGGTCGCAGCAACACGATCTAGTAGAAGTTCTTCTATTGAGGGATGGTGTTTATGAGTGAAGGAAAGCAGTCGAGACTATCTCCCGCGCAGAAGGCTGATGTGTGGAGGCGATGGAAGGCGGGGGAGTCGTTGCATAACTGCATTGCTGTGTGTTGTTGTCGCGCGGAGGGATGGCTCCAGCCGCTGGCCAGCGCTCTGGCATCTCGCTCAGCTTGGCTGAGCGAGAGGACATTTCGCGAGGGATCACTTCCGGCTCATCGATCCGCACGATAGCCAACGGCCTCGGCCGGGCGGCGTCGACAGTGAGCCGGGAGGTCACGCGCCATGGCGGGCGTGCGGCCTATCGCGCCCACGATGCGGATACGAGCGAGTCACTCGGATTGCGCGTTGTTGTTGTAGCACCGGATGGATCACGAGGACATTCCCGTTGGACCCTTGATGGCGCTCAGGGCATTGAGGGGTTCAGCAGCTGCCAGCGCTCTTACATGCTCCAGGGGCGGCTTCAATTGCTCTCTTCCATGGCCGCCTTCACCTTGCCGCTGTGGACCGCCTGTTTGAGCAGAGCATAGTCCGCTTCGGTCTGGTCCGCATAGGCTACCGCGAAATCTGCAAGCGCCTCGTCGAACGCGTCGTTTTTGCCAAGATACCCGCTGATCAGAGAAGAATCGCCCGAGCGCGCATGAGATACCGCCAGCGACTGGCCACAGCAGCCGGCAAAGACGGCCATCTCGTCCTTGTTGAGTGTCTCAATGGCAACTTTGATCTTCACGTCCCGCAGTTGACGAACGTAATACTGATGTCCGTACGCTCCCTCCGTCCACCCCAGAAAGATGTCGCTCGCCGACTGCATCAGACGATGACCGTCTACAACGCGCTGGCCGTGGTTGGCGTAAACACTCTTCCCCGCATACGCCTCCAGGACCGACGACCGCGCCTCTTTCACCTGAAGAAACAGCGGGGTCCCTGCGCCGTCAGCAAACAGCACGACCCAGCAGCGGGTGCCAACGCTTCCCACGCCAACCACCTTTATCGCGACGTCCTTGATCCGGTAGTGATCGAGCAACACACGATTGGCTGGCGGCAGGCTCTCAAGATAAATCGAGAAGGTCTTGAGAACACGGCGGGTTATCTCGCCCGGACGCTGCCACTTCATGTGAAAGATGGTAGGAAACTGTTCTTTGATTACAAGCTTCCCGCCCGAATTCTTCACCAGCTTGGGAAAGACGTCTTCAGCGATGCTGACTTCGCGCGCCTTGCCGAGCCGTCTGAGAGCGCGTCGGCGTATCGCCGGGTCCGTAATGCCCGCAACAATCGTCTCCCACTCCAGGGCGAAGTACCACATGTCAAGTGATCCCATGTGGCTGAATTCGGCCATATGTTCGCGGTACGACTTCACGCACGTGAGGACGACATCTTTCGCAGTCGATTCACTCAGACCGTTGTCGCGACTGGCGATCACGAGGCTCGCAGCCAGGCGTTTAACATCCCACTCCCACGGCGCAGGCAGCGTCTCGTCAAGATCATTGATCGCTAAGATGACATTGCGCTCCGGCGTGGCAAACCCGCGGAAGTTGCCCAGATGCGCGTCTCCACAGCACTGCACTCGGACGCCGGTTTTCGGCGTCGAAGCGAGATCTATAGCCATATTGAGCGCTGCCCCCCGATAAAAGGTGAAGGGCGACACCACCATGCGTCCGTGACGAAGTGGAAGCAACTCAGTAAGTCGTCCCTTGTCGGCCTCTAGGACAACCTGCACTGGGTCGGGGCGATCGCGAGGTGCCTTCCACTTGCTATGCGCCTCGCGCGGACACTTCTTTCGCAGAGACCTGCCCATGGCATAGCGCTCCGCCCGCGGACGATGACGCGTTGTGATAATAGCTACCCCGGTTCCGCCTTGTCCCTTTTTACCCTTGCCCATCGCAATCTCCTCGACATCAGCTTGTTGCAAGGCCCGGGCACATCGCAGCGAGTAGCGACAGCCCCATCGCCGCTCATCGCGCTGAGTAGTATATAGCGCAAAAATCTCGCCATGTCATCCAACAACAGAAATCACAAACACGCCGGCTTCATCTCGACTTGCACCCGCACCGCCCCAAACGCAAACCTGATGGCCCAATTGGCGACCAAAGCCAGAAGCCACAGCAGATCCCAACGAATCCGCCGCCGCCCGACGCGATCATAAGCCATCGCCATCCTTCATTCGATAAGGCGGCACCGAACCCCGTGATCAGCGCAATGAGGATGAGCGGTGTGCTCCATACGGGGAGATCAAGGTTTAGGCTGAATGATTACAGGCCACCCGCACAACGCTAAGCCGGTTGCATGGGTCTGAGGTGGCGGACAGGTCAGTGATGACGCCTGCAGACGAGTGCAGCGATCTCGATTAGGAGACTGCAAGGATTCACGCCCTCGGGCCGCTTTCTCCAGCACACAAGGAGACGATGATGGCCAAGGAGGAGCAGACTGTTCCCATGAAGATTGGCGAACGTACGCGAGCTGCGAGCGATCTCGCACAGCGACCGCAAGAGCGACGATGTGGATGTGCGAAAGGTCAGATAACGCTTGTCAACGTCGTCCACAAACACGCACTTGACCGAACCGAAGACACCGTCTCCCGCATGACGCGAGAGCTGTAGCTCGGCTCCGTCTCGAATTAGGTCAATGACTCCGTTGGCCATCTCGCGATCTTCATGTCCGGGCCACTTGCGCTCGAAGTCGAGAATTCTCGTGTAAACTGTACGGATCTTTCTAAATCACCAGACTTGATCACAGGAACAATCTTCATGACATTCTCCCGGAGGGCAGGGAAATAGAATACTTGGTCACCACGCTGCCCAGATATTTAGGCGGCTATCTATCCAGTATGCCAAGTCCCTCAGAATTTCCCTCCACGCTCCTTTCACCCCCCTGGCGGTGCAGTCGGAGACTGGTTTGCTTTGAAATAGTCGATCGCGTTCTGCCGGGTCTGAATGGTGCTGAGGGCCTGCGCTGGATCCTTGCCTTGTTGCACAGCACGGGCGCTTACGAGGCTTTGCTGGATCGGGTTTGGAGCCTTGAAAGTTGCGGTAGCCTTAATCTCAGATGGGGGTTCGGGGATTATTGGGATTTCGGTTCGCGCATTCAGGAGTGTAAGGACCTGTTCTAGTGTAGGTGCGGCTGCGATTCTCGCGCTGCCAAGCATCTTGTCCGAAGGGATCTCTAACCAGTCGCGCAGCGTTGCCAGCACAGACGTGTGATCGTAGGGCGTCGCAGTAGGAGATCGGAAGACCGTGCCCGCTTGAATCCATGGCGAAATCAGGACGGTGGGAACGCGCACGCCGAAGCGGTTGAAGGTGAATCCCTCTTCTCCTGGATTGCTTTTGGAGTCCGGCGTAGTTGCTCCGAAGGGCGGAAAAACGTGATCGTAGGTACCTCCGTGCTCGTCGTAAGTGATCATCAAAAGGCTTTCCGGCCAAGCTGGAGACCCGCTTAGTGCTTGCCAGATCTTGTAAAGGAATTGCTCGCCGGCTACGACGTCGTGAGGGGGATGCTCGTCATTGGGGTCGATGAGGAAACTGGGCTCGAGGAACGAGTATTGCGGGAGATTCCCGCTGGCGCAGTCCTGCTGAAAGGCGTCGAATCCACTGAAGTGGTCGAGGTGTGGCCACAGATTAGGAAACATGAGCCAAGTGAGCGAGGGAACGATAACGGTGTCATGATAGACCCGCCAACTCGCCCCAATTTCCTCAAGCACGTTAAAAATGTTCCGGACGTTCCATTGCAGAGGATCAGGGACCGTTCCATTGACGACATGGCCATTCGAGGTTCCAGCATGAAAGAACGAGCGGTTGGGCCAGGTGTCGCTGGGAACAGAACAGAACCAGGCATCCGAGACCGCGTAGTTGGTAGCCAGCGCGGAAATGACAGGAACCTGAGCCGGACTGAACGGCTCCATGATCTGGACAGGAATGTTGGGGATTCCCGAGGCCGTGATCGCCTTTTCGTAGTCAATAACGAAGCCTAGGTTCGGAAATTTAGGATTAGGGTTGGGATTTTTGGCTTCAGGACCGAATAGCTGAATGTTGACGTCGTCGAATCCCTCCTCCGGGTCGGGATCAGGCATATTTGTAGCATTTGCCTGATCGAAGACAGGATATGTTTCATTGGATTTGCCCGAAAAGTAGTCTTCGCTGACGGGGTTGAAGTAGGAGGACTTCAGACCGTTAAATTGCTGCAGACTGGATGGGGGAAGAAATTGGCTGGGCTGGAGGGGAGTGCCCTGCTTATAAAGCCAACCGCACATATTGTCGAAAGAACGGTTCTCAAGCATGAGGACAATGATGTGTTTGATCTGCGGCAATATGGACATGCGAGCGGCCTCTCTCGAACGCGCAATAGGGTCACAATCTGGAACGGAGAGAATTGTAAGCGGAATCCTGTGGCAGCGGCCGTGAAAATTCAGCAGCAATGCCTAACCCTATTGTGGTCACCATGCGTACATGCTCAGACCGAGAACCCACGCAGTGCGGGCAGGAGGCTCAGAAACCTATTCCACAGGACATCACTCGAATCGCCGATTAGTCCTCGGAAGGACAGCAGTTTCGCTGCTACGCGATCCTATAACTATCCATTCCGAAGAGTCCGTTATTCGGGAGCAAACCTTTGCGTCGTCATTGAGTGAGTTGGAGATTTTTCGCAACCAGATGCGTCCCACACGTTATCAGAGCCCGTTAAAGAACTTACGGAGCGACTGCTCGAATCGATCCGGGTCTTCGAGAAATGCGGCGTGGCCTCCTTCGAATACCTCCAGATGATGATTGGGAAATTGTTCAAAGGAGGGTTCGCTGCGCTTCAGTGGAATCACGATATCGTTTTTCGCCCATGCCAGCAGCACCGGACAACGGATTTCGTGTTGGAAGGACCTAACCCGCCGCTGTCGCACAACACGAGCGCCCTTACACGCTCAGGATACAGATGCGTATATCGGATAGCGGGTGCAGCTCCTATGGAGTTGCCCAGCAACGTAACGGATTTTGAAGATTGAGCCGTTCAATGAAATCACTCAGCAGTTTCGAGTATCGAGTACCACTGGCTGGCTGAGAGTCCGCGCCGGAGTTTCCCTGGTTCGTGAAATCCAATGCAATTATGCGATATTGAGGACTCAATCTACCGCCCAGGCCTTCAAAGTCCGCGCGCCATGCTCGATGGCGTGCAGATAGGGTTACGCCGATCTTATGCCACACTTGGCATACGCTTATCGGTTGATCAATACAAAAGAGTGCGGCGCCTCGACCTTTTCTCCTGTTTCACGAGGCCAGGTGATCGACAATAGAGCCCCTCCTTCCGGGTGGTTTGATGCCGTTACGCTTCCTCCGTGAGCGCGCACCACGGCTTCAACGAATGCAAGCCCAAGGCCATGACCCTTCGATTCTCTTCCTTTCACCCTCTGTTCAAACATCTGGAGGCCAATCTCCGAAGCAAATCCCGGACCGTCGTCCTCCACAATCAAGGTTGCGACGTTCTGACTTTCTGCAAGTCTTATGGAAACGGTGCATGACGCGGGCAGATGGTTGAGTTCGTTGTCGAGCAGGTTTGCGATCACTCGGTGAAGAAGGGCAGCGTCTGCCAGTACCGTGACAGGACCGGCACTCCGCAGATGCACCCGGAGTCCTTTCTCCGACATGCAAGGTTCGTACAGATCAATCATGACTCGAATCAGTTTATCGAGATCGACTTGAGTGCGGGAAAGCCTAAGCGCGTCAGCTTTCGCTTCAGCAACATCGAGCGAAGTATTCAGAAATTCCGTTAGTCGATCCAGTTCGTCGATGGCAGAGACGATTGGTTCGCTCTGCTCTACTCTTAGATCACCCGACAGAACGATCTCCAGTTTTCCCCGAATCGCCGTCAACGGGCTACGCAGATCGTGGGCAAGGGACTCAGTAATAGTGTGCAGTTGGTGCATCGAGCTTTCTATCCGGTCCAGCATGCGGTTGAGCGTTAGCGCCAGGTGCCCTACTTCGTCGTTCCGCTTGTTGGTTGGAACCCTGCTGCTCAAATCAGATTGCCCAATCCGGGATGCTGCTTCGGTGATCTCGCGAACATGGCCCAGCATACGTCTGGTCACGAAGAACACAATCACGGAACCGAACAGCACGATGAGCAGCCAGAGGCAGAAAAAACGGTAGCGGAGGTTCCTCAGCACACGCAATTCATCTCGTTCCGAAAGCCCGAGATAGATGTGGCTCCCATCATCGAGCCGTACCGATGCTACTCGAAAGGGATGATTGAATCCCTTGACATTCAAGTCGTAGGGAACGTCGGAAATGAACTTGCGCGCGCGAATCGCGGCTAAGTTTGGCATCCCGTCACCGGCACCTACCCAAAGTTTTAGAGTCCCGTCGTCCCCAGCCTGAAGAAAGAAGACGGAGTCGTTCTCATTGCTGTTGGACCGGAGTTTGTCAGGCACCTCTCTGCTTGCAAGTTCTGCTACTTCTCTCACGACCCTACCGTAGAGGCGGTCTTTCGGCGTTCGACCAGCAACATCACCGAGGACCGCGACCTCTCCAGAGAGCCAAGCGTCACTCCGCCGCTGAATGTCGTTCGCGACGAAGCGATGAAGCATAGCAAAAACCAACATGGTTCCAATAGCAAATGCCAGAGTTGCCCACAGAGAGATACGCCATGCGGCGCTATGCATGACTGGATTAGCAGTCTTTGAGGACATAGCCAATACCTCGTAAGGTCTTGATCAGCGGCTCACGGCCTTCTGTATCCACCTTGCCGCGCAGGCGGTAGACATGTACATCAACAACATTGGTGTTAGGTTGAATTCGCATCCCCCACACTTCGGAGAGAAGCATCGATCGAGTAACAACACGCCCAGCATGTCGACATAGATACGCCAGAAGCACGAATTCTTGTGGACTAAGATTTAAAACCTCTCCACCGCGAGAAGCTCTACGGTTCATGAAATCCAGCTCCAGGTCCAGTACGCGGAGGCGGGTGGCCTCCTCACTCGTAGCAAGATTGCGCCGCAACAGGTTACGCAATCTTGCTAGTAATTCTGCGAGTGCGAAGGGTTTTGTCAGGTAATCGTCACCACCTTGTTCCAGACCTTTGACCCTATCGTCGACCGATCTTCTGGCTGAAAGTATTAATACGGGGCTGCTAATGCCAGAGCGTCGAAGCTGAAGAATCAGGTCAATACCATCTTGATCCGGAAGCCCAAGGTCGACGATCAAGACGTCATATTTCTTTCCAGACGCGAGTTGGATGGCGGTTCGCCCATCCTTGGCGGCATCCACCTCGTAACCTGCATTGGCAAGGGGTTGCTTCAGGAAACCCTGAATCTCGGGTTCATCCTCGACCAGCAGAAGTCGCATGAATCATGGTAAGACATTTTGATTCACGATTCGCATGCTCCAAGAGGTTGCAAGATGACGATTCGGTCATCTGCGTCCACTCAGCGATGGACGAATCGGGAAAGGCTAGACAAAAGAAGAGGATAGGCGGAATAACGACTTCTGCCGCAATGGTGAGCAGAACGATCGATTTCCGGGCGCGCATACTTCCAGCTCCATTATGAGGCCCGTACATGTCGATACGGCAAGTGCAAGTGCTGTGGCGGCAAAAAATATCTTTATGGCAAGCGAGTAGGATGGAGGCGTGGCCAGGGACGATTGCGTTGGCTTTAGGGTCTCAAGTTTTGAACCATCTGGTTTTGCCCCATCAGACTTGGCCGAATTGGGTGGAGCAACCTATTGTGGAGGAAGGTAAAGCGGCCCCTTTTTATGCAATTGTGAGAGATGCACGAGGATGTCAGGAGGTAATTAGGAACTCCCACGAGCGCCCTCGTGCAGACCGAACCTGTAGACCACCCGTGATCGCGAAAAAGAGAATCGTCGGCGAGAAGAACAGTCCAATTTAGCGATGTATCAGGCGGACAGATTTGAGTGATGCTGCGGATGTCATCTCGGAGTATCGACCTCGCAAATATTAGGCGTTGGCAGAGCGCTGAATGCCGATTCCGAAGAACACTTGTGGTCGCGCATCCTGCTTTGCTGTTCCGTAACTTAGCATGTGGACGAGCGAAATTCAGGGGACGCTCCGGCGATTGCGTCCTCCATGAACAAATCGTCATCCTATTCCCTCGCTCCGAGGTGTTATCAAAAGAACAAAGGTCTCGTCTCAACGAGTAGCCGTTGTATTGAGAATACGGAACCTGTTCTCTCAAGTAGTCGACTGTCGCCGGATCGTCGTCTCTTCGTGGTCCAGCTTCCCCAACACAGAAACGCGATATTTAATCCCGATGATCCGGGCTGAGGGTCTATTCCGCTTGACTACGGCTTACCTGAACCGCATTGCCACTGCCGTACCAGAGCACGATGTGCATGACACCTTCGTCGTCTTCGCCGAGAAGATGCTCGCCGACCCGCGGCTACGTAAGGTCTTCCGCCGCATGGTGAGCCGCGCCGACATCGCGCATCGCTATTCGTTCCTCGATCCGCAGAAAGGTTCCGGCCAATTCTCGTCGCATAACGCGAATGAGTTTTATCGGCTAGGTAACTTTCCCAACACGGCGCGGCGTATGGAGTTGTTTGAGCAGAGCGCTCCGGTGCTGATGCGGAAGGCCGTGGACCGGCTTGCGCTGAGCGAGGAGGAACGCTCCGTTATTACGCACGTGCTGGTGACCTGCTGCACGGGACTCTATGCGCCAGGGCTGGACTTTGAGATCGTTGACCACCTCGGGCTTTCGGCGGACGTGGAGCGCACGATGGTTGGATTCATGGGATGCTATGCCGCGATCAATGCGTTGAAGCTGGCGCGGCACATTGTGCGCTCAGATCCGAAGGCAGGTGTGCTCATGTTGAACCTTGAGTTGTGTACGCTGCACTTCCAGGAGACGAAGGAGTTGGAGCAGATGCTCTCCTTCTTGGTCTTCGCCGATGGCGCAGCGGCGAGCCTGATTACTGCGCGCGAGCAGGGTTTCGCGCTGGACAGCTTCAAGGCGGTGATGGTGCCGGAGACACGTGGGCTGATTACCTGGAAGATTCGCGATCTCGGATTCGACATGCTGCTCTCCGGGCAGGTGCCGGGACAACTGGGCCGCGCGCTGCACGAGGGCGAACTAATGGCGGAGCGCGACAGCATCGACCTGTGGGCGGTGCATCCCGGCGGGCGGTCGATTCTGGATGCCGTGGAGAAGGGACTGGAACTGCGGACGGATGCGCTGGCAGCGTCGCGCGAAGTGCTATCGTGCTTCGGCAACATGTCGTCGGCGACGGTGATGTTTGTGTTGCAGCGAATAATGCAGCAAGCACGCCCGGGACAGCGTGGGTGTGCGATGTCGTTTGGGCCAGGGTTAACAGCGGAGACGATGCGCTTCCATGGGGTCTAGTGCACAGATCGACTTCAGTCGGCGGGTCTCTCCACGTGAGTTGCCGGAGCTGATGGATGGTGACTGTAGTTATGAGGATTTCCGTGACTGCCTGCGCAGTCTGGGAACAGTCAATCGCTGGCTGCTGGGTTATCGGCCGACGCTGGCTTGGCTGGAGCGGTTGCCGCACGTATTGCGTGATCCGGTACACATCGTCGATGTGGGCAGTGGCGGCGGCGATCTACTGCGGCAGATTGCAGCCTGGGCACGGAGACGGGGCATTGCCGTGAAGTTAACGGGGATCGACTTGAATCCTTATGCGGCACGTGCAGCAGCGGAGTCCACGCCAGAGGAGCTCGGCATCGAATGGGTGACCGGCGATGCTCTGGCGTATCGACCGAAGAAGCCGGTCGATATCGTCGTGAGCTCGCTGTTGGCACATCATCTGGAGGACGAGGAGATCGTCGCGCTGCTGAGGTGGATGGAAGCGACCGTGCAGGTAGGTTGGTTTATCAATGATTTGGAGCGGGCAGAGTGGAGTAGTCGGATGTTTGGATGGGTTCGGTGGCACTGGCTTGTGCGCCATGATGGGCCGGTGTCGTTCCGGCGGGCCTTCCGGAAGGAGGATTGGATACGCCTGCTGGCTGCGGCTGAGGTCGCGCGAGAGGCGGTGACGGTGGAACGGTGGCGGCCGGGACGGTTGTGCGTGGGGCGGTGGAAATGAGGTCGATGATTCTGAAGCGTCTCGTTAGACTAAGAGATATGAAGCATCTCGCCCCTGTCGCCCTCATGGCGCACCTCAGCACGTCTAACCATCTGAGAAGCGAATAATGCCAATTTCCACTCTGCTAGCGCCCAGCTCCGCCGGTACCAGATTCAAGACTGTTCTCTGGGTCTCGCTTGGTCTCACTGTGCTCTTCGTCTTCATTACCTCAGAGCTGCTCCTCATCACCGACTATCCGATGTACCACGCTTACCGTCTGCAGGTCATTGCCGACCGCCATCTCCTCATCCCGCATACACTCGCTGGAATCTTCGCTCTTTTGATCGGCCCCATCAATTTCTCCTCGCGGATCCGCCAGCGTCACCTCCAACTCCATCGCATCCTCGGCCGCATCTACGTCATCTCCGTGTTTGTTGGTTCCTTCACGGGCATCGCTCTAGCAGCCGGCCGCCCGGGTCTTCCCGGAACCTCCATGCAGGCCGCTGCCTGGATGGTCTGCACCACCGCCGCCTTCATCACCGCGCGCAACCGCCAAACCACACAGCACCGCCAATGGATGGCGCGCTCCTATGCGGTTACTTTTACCTTCGTCTCCAGCCGCGTCCTCAATCTCTGGCCGCGTTACTGGAGCCACCTGGGCGACGTTTTATCCGCCGTCGGCGTGATTGCGTTCACACTTGCCTCGCTTCTGATCGTGGACCTCGCCCTCAACTGGCGCGAGCTCACCACCCGTCGCGACTGATCCGTCGGCTAGGAGGTCATGAGATTTTCAGGGCATCGTCATAAACGCAGGCGATCCACATTTCGCCTCTGTGATCTAGACGTCGACACGTGCATTCGTCCAGCCAGCGCTCTACCGGCTCCAAAATGACGATTTGTACAGAATGACGTGCTGAACTGTTTTGTGGACGTCTACTAGGAAGATGAAGTCCGCTGCAAATTGATTGAATATCCATTGAATTTGGAGGGAATGCCTTGCAAGACGAAGTACTGATCCTCGGTGGTGGAGTGGCAGGCTGTGCGGCTTCGATCGCGCTCGCTCGAAAGGGGCGAAGCGTCACGCTGATCGAACGCGAGCCCACACCGCGCCATAAGGTCTGCGGAGAATTCCTAAGCGGTGAGGCCCTTGAAGACTTGCATGCACTTGGCATCGACGTGGCCACTCTTGGCGCGGTGCCCATCGATTACGTTCGCCTTGCCGCAGCCAGACGCGCTGCGGAGGCTCCCTTGCCTTTTCCTGCAGCCTCGCTCACGCGCAAGGCACTCGATACAGCGCTTATTGCCGAGGCAATCGCTGCTGGAGTCCGCGTAGAGCGCGGTCGCAGTGTGCAGTCGCTCAGCCGTACGACAGCCAACGTCTGGCAGGCTACGCTTGATGACGGCACCAGCCGAGAAGCCCCAACCGCCTTTCTCGCCACGGGCAAGCACGATATGCGTGGCCACAGTCGCCCGAAGGGCCCTCACCAATGGGTCGCCTTCAAGATGTATTACCGACTGTCTGCCGCCCAGACCGCTGACCTGGGGGACGCCTCCGAGTTGACGCTCTATTCCGGAGGCTACGGTGGTATCCAACCGGTGGAAGACGGCATTACGAATTTCTGCTGTGTGGTGCAACGGCGGTATTTTGCACGTGCAGGTCTTCGCTGGGAGGGCCTCCTTGCAAAGATGCAGCAGGACTGTCCCCACCTCGCGATGCGGCTTGACGGTGCGGAGCCGCTGCTCGACAAACCGATCAGCATCACTCATATTCCGTACGGTTACATCCGCCGCGCAACCGAGGATGGGCTCTATTGTATCGGCGATCAGGCAGCCGTAATCCCCTCGTTCACCGGCGATGGCATATCCATTGCCCTGCATACTGCCCGCCGTGCCGCCGCTGCCTATCTTGCCGCGGAGCCGGCGCCGGTCTTTCAGCCAAAACTGCGCTCCGCAATGCTGTCCCAGATGCGTCTTGCCGAGGTCGCCGCCGACGGCTTAAACAACGCACTCGCGCGCGCTGTACTGCCATTCTGCCTCAGGGTCTGGCCCGGCGCGATGCGCGTAACGGCTAGACTCACGCGTGTCACCCAGCCCGCCGCTGTTGCTTCACAGGCGTTCGCCAACTGAAATCGAGCCACGCCAAAACAACTCTCGGCAGTTAAACCTTTTAGGGGAGATGATGCAATGAAATCCTTCCTAGTCATAGCCCTCGCGCTCATATTCGCTCCAGCCGCACTCGCCCAGCATCAAACCTTCGTCGTCAATCCAGACGCCTGCGAAGTCAAAATGACCCTCAAAACAACCCACGAACTTGTCAACGGCACCTTCCACATCCAATCTGGATCGATCGAGTTCGATCGTAGGGCACAAACGATATCCGGCAGCGTTGTCGTCGCAGCCGGAAGCGGCAAGACCGGTAACGACAGCCGCGATAAGAAGATGAATAAGGACATTCTGAAGGTGGATCAGTACACGACCGTCTCCTTTGCGCCCAAAACCTACACCGGAACAATCGCGCCCTCTGGCGACTCGACCATTCAGGTGAATGGAGTGTTCACTCTGATCGGCATTGCCCACGACCTGACGATACCGATGCAGATACACATGGATGGATCGAAGGCAATGGCGAGGGCTCAATTCGTCGTTCCCTATGTTCAGTGGGGTCTCAAGAATCCGAGCTTCTTGATCTGGAAAGCTGAGAATGACGTTGCGATAGATATCAATCTGGTTGGCCAGATTTCCAACTAACCGACCATCCTGTTTGTACGTTTGAAATAGGACGATTCCGGTCTAACTGCACTCGCTTTTTGTTGAACTCAATCGGAGCTACAAAGAACTATGCCCAATTCCGTGTCTCTCCCCTCACTGACACGCAGACGTTTCACTCAACTTTCTGGAATGGCGGTCGGATCACTCGCGCTGTCCAGCGGGGCCCGCGCCGCGGCTGCGCCGGACGTGACGCTTGAGATTGCGCCGTACACGCTGGAGGCTTCGCCGAAACATCACATACGGACCGTAGCTTACAACGGCCAGATTCCCGGCCCGTTGTTCCGGATGCGTGAGGGAGAACCGCAGTCTGTTGAGATTCGGAACCTCACGAGAGATTCGGAGGTCGTTCATTGGCATGGCCTCTACTTGCCGCCGGATATCGACGGGGCAATGGAGGAAGGCACGCCAATGATTGCGCCCGGTGCGTCTACGCGCTACACCATGACCCCCAGGCCAGAAGGTTTCCGCTGGTATCACACACACACGTTCGCGGGGAAGAACCTCACCAAGGCGCAATACGGTGGACTGCATGGTTTGCTCTTGATTGAAGCGCATGACAACCCTGCTGCTTACGATCGGGAGGTCTTCCTTGGACTCCATGACTGGAACGGGCAATTCCTGAGCAGTGACGACGGTTATATGAACCCGGTCTACGACGTGGCAACGATCAACGGCAAGATGCTCGGCTCTGGAGATCCAGTAAAGGTCAAACAAGGCGAGCACGCCATTATGCACATCCTCAATAGCAGCCCGACCGAGGTTCACTGGATTTCGTTCTCGGGGCACAGCTTCAAGGTGGTGGCGCTGGATGGAAATCCGGTAGCCCAGGCTCAGACAGTTTCCATGCTTCGCCTCGCACCCGCGGAGCGCGTCTCTGCCATCGTCGAGATGAACAATCCCGGCGTATGGATCTTGGGTGAAGTCCGCAAGCATATTCAAGCCAGCGGAATGGGCGTTGTCATCGAATACGCCAACTCTTCCGGCAAGCCGGTGTGGACGCAACCGGAGGATCTTGTGTGGAACTATCGCCAGTTTGCAGCGGCAGGCGATGCCGCACAACTTCAAGACGCAAAAACGATCGAGCTCGTTTTTGACTCCAAGTTCCAGGGGCACGGCAATGAAGAGCTATGGCGGATTAACGGCCTGGGCTATCCGCAGAATTCAGAATCAGAGCACGCGTTTTTGTTGCAGACCGGACAGCGTTATCGCCTAGTTATGAAGAACAAGAGCATGGATGATCACCCGATTCATCTGCACAGGCATACGTTCGAGATTCGACGGCTTGAAGATGGCGCTGAGATCACCGGTGTGCGCAAAGATGTGGTGCTGGTACACGCCGGTGGAACCGTCGAGGTAGAGTTTGTGGCTGACAATCCGGGCAAGACACTCTTTCACTGTCACCAGCAAGATCACATGGATCGAGGATTCATGATGGTATTTCGCTATGCATAGTTATTTTGGGAAGCTCCAGAAAACGTCTCGCTCCGTCAGCTTGCTGCTTGTCATGATTGGCTGCTTGCTCTTAGGTTCAAGAGCCGCACACGCTCAAGGGAACTACGAGATTCAAGTTTATGGCGCGGACACCGTCCCGCCCAAGAATCTAATGGTCGAATTGCACTCGAACTACACAGCCTCCGGCCAGACAAAGACGATCGACGGGGTGTACCCAACGAATCACCAGGAGCACGAGACCCTCGAGCTCACGCAAGGGATCAACAACTGGGCAGAGGTTGGTTTCTACGTTTTTACAAGTGAACAGGATGGGCATGGAGTTCAGTGGGTCGGAGACCATATCCGTCCTCGCATAAGAGCTCCGGATCGTTGGCACCTCCCGGTAGGGCTCAGCCTTTCGACTGAGGTCGGCTATCAGAGAGCCGTCTATTCGCCGGATACGTGGACATGGGAGATCCGCCCCATCGTCGATAAGACCCTTGAGCGATGGTATTTCGCCTTTAATCCAGCTCTTGAACGGACCTGGCACGGTCCGGATGTAAAACAGGGACTCGGCTTCTCACCGGCAGTCAAGGTCAGTTATGACTTTACGCGTCAGATAAGCGGTGGTCTCGAATATTACGCGGACTACGGACGCATTGGATCCTTCGATTCGTTGCATGGCCAACAACAGCAGATTTTTGCCGTGACAGATTTGAATGTCTCGCCGAAGTGGGAGATCAACATTGGCGTCGGTATGGGTTCTACAGCTGCAACCGACCACTTGATCGTAAAAGGAATTCTCGGTAGACGCTTTGACTGGGGAAGAAAGTCTGCAGTCGAGTAGGCTAGTGCTCACTGATGTTTGTCAAGCGATATGGAGATACGGTGACGGAAGCGGACAAGAAGAGACTACTTTCAGCGCTGGAGGCCAACTGGCAGGCGGAGATGGAGGGTCACTATACCTACTCTGTACTAGCCAAACGAGAGGATGATCCACAACGGCGGAATGCTTTACGAGGTCTGGCAGCTGCGGAAAAGCATCATGCCGACCTTTGGGCTGGACGCATTTTGGAACTCGGTGGACAGACGCCTTCGTACATGGGTGATGAATCTGGGCAGGCCGACTCTCTGGCGACACGGGTAGGTGGAGGAGACCTTGCTCTGCGCCGCCTTGAGATCGATGAGGGGCACGATATTGCTAAGTATGGGAAGCAACTGAAAGCGCTCGGCGATGAACCAAGCATTGCGATCCTCCAGGAAGTGATCGCCGATGAACGCGAGCACTATCAAACTCTGGCAAATCTCATCCGTTCGCGACGTCCATTGCCTGCCATGACTCCTGAACAATCTCAGGAGGCGCTCGATAGCTTGTTGAATGCCCGCAAGGATGGCCACCCGCAAGCGGCAGGCTGGGTGGGCGATGCCATCTACGGTATCAACGATGGGCTTGGCTCTATCTTCGGCATCGTCTCCGGTGTTTCGGGGGCGACTCTAGGCAACAGCCACTTCGTTCTCATTGCTGGCTTAGCTGGTATGGTGGCGAGTGCGCTTTCCATGGGATCCGGCGCCTATCTCGCCGCGAAGAGCGAACGCGAGATCTTTGAGGCAGAGTTTGCTCGGGAACGGGCGGCCGTTGAAGAAAATGAAGCGGAAGCACGCGAAGTGCTTTCTCTCAGCTACCAGATTCGTGGCCTTCCAGAAGAAGATGCTGAGCGCTTCGTAGAACACCTCGCGAAGAATAAAGAGCAGCTCATCAAGGCCTTGGCTCGGGAACGTCTCAGCACGACCGAAGAAGCGTTAAGCAAGCCAATGGTTTCCGCAGTCTCTGGAGCCTTATCCACTGCGGTCGGAGCTTTTATCCCTATTGTTCCTTCTTCTTCATGGTGGGTATTCCGGCTGTAATCGTCGCTGCAATCGTCTCACTAATCGCGCACTTTGTCGTCGGAGCTGCAAAGTCGCTCATCACAATTCGATCGTGGTGGAGCAGTGGTCTTGAGATGACGGTTGTCGGGGCCGTTGAGGGCGTCGTCACATACGTTATTGGAATTGGCATAGGTCAAATAGGAGCGAGGTAATAGAACTGAGCAGCTTCGTTTTGGCTGAACTAGATTTCGGCTCAGAGTCCGTGGGCCTTGTAGGCCAACCGGTAAAAGATGCCCCCCTAATTCAGACGGGCCTTGGATCTGGACGAGGCTTCATACTAGCTTAATGTTTCTTCATTATCGTATCTCGATAACGAGATTCGATAATGAAGGATGATCCGAACAACCGCGATCTGTACTCCGGCATGATTCGTCTTCACATTCTTCATCATGCGGAACATGAAGCCATCTTTGGGGCGGGAATGGCGGAGGAGCTTGCCCGTCATGGATACAAGATCAGCCCTGGGACGCTCTATCCGATCCTCCACGGTTTAGAAAAGCGCGGCTATCTCACATCAGAGCCAGAGCGATCCGGTAGGAGTATTCGCCGCTTCTACAAGATTACGGCTTCCGGTCGCCGCGCGCTGAAGACTGCAAAGCTCCGGGTCCGCGAGCTTTTTGGAGAGCTCATTGAAGGCAAATAGTACATTCATCCGAAATGCCTGCTGGATTCGAGAGGTCGCTGTCGGCTGCTTTCTCGTGGCCGGTACCTCTGTTGCAGTTATTGCCCAGTCCTCGCCCGTGGCTACTCCCGCTGTGCCGTCCGATCTCACGATTGTTCAAGTCGTTCAGGATGCCGAGCAGAACTATCCTGCGATTCATGTCTCTGAGCAGGATCTCAACGCGGCTGTGGCAAATATCCGGTTAGCAAGGACTGCCTATCTTCCACGTCTCGACGGGATTGTAGAGATCAACAGGGCTACGCGAAATAACGTTTTCGGCACTCTGCTTCCACAGAATATGCTGCCAAGCATGTCCGGGCCTGTCATTGGAACGAACAATGCCGGCTCCGTATGGGGAAGCGCTACAGGGCTTCTGATCAACTGGCAACCATTCGACTTCGGTTTGCGGCACGCCAAGGTGGAAGCGGCATCGGCAGCACGCGACCGAGCGAACGCCACTGTGCAGAGAAGCGAACTTGAAGTCTCCGGCGCAGCTGCGGATGCCTTTCTGACCGTTCTTGCGGCTCGTCAGACACAGAATTCCGCTCAAGTCGCCGTCGATAACTGGGAAACTTTACGGAAAAGCATCCACGCTCTCACGGCCGCGGAGCTGCGTCCTGGCGCGGACGAATCACGGGTTGAAGCTGAGAAGGCAGCTGCGAATACTCAATTGGCTCTCGCGACAGAAGCAGTCGAAATGGGTGAGGCAACACTCGCGAAGTTTCTCTCGAAGCCGGACGACATAACGAAACCATTCAACTCTGCCCGTCTTCTTGGAGAGGTCCCTATGGGAGTCGAGGATGACGGAGCATTTCATCCAGAAAACACTCCTGCGATGCTGGAACAACATGCAGCCGTCTCCCAATCGGTTGCGGAACTTCGCGCCACGGACCGAAGCTGGGTGCCGCAGTTCAATCTGGAAGCGGCGGCTTACGGCCGAGGCACCGGCGCGGAGACGAATGGAGAGCGCCTGAGCGGCGCTAACGGTCTCGCTCCAACCGTAGGAAACTACGCGGTCGGCCTGAACGTCACATTTGGCTTTCTTGACTTTGCCAGCATCCACGCTCGTGAAGCCTCACAAGCCGCCACGTTGAAGGCCGAGCAATCTCGCGAGACATTGGTTGGGCGGCAGCTCCAGGAGCAGTTTAGCCAGGCACGAGCTGCTTTACGGGCGATGCGCAGCGTTGCGAAGAATACTCCGATCCAGGTCGAGGCTGCTCGAACCGCTCTTGCTCAAGCTACGGCTCGTTACAAGGCGGAGCTGACTTCGATTGATGATGTGGCGCAGGCGCAACGGCTTGTAGTGCAGGCTGAGATGGATGATTCGATTGCGCGCCTGAACGTCTGGCGTGCATTCCTCCAATTGCAGTCGGTACGTGGCGATCTTCAGCCTTTTCTTCAGGCAGCTCAGTAGTTCAGGTGATCATTTGACATGCGTTTAGTCCTCGCAGCTCTGAGTCGTCCCCTCACCGTGGTCGTCGCGTTGATTGCAATCATCGCAGGATTCTTTATGGCGGTTGGAAGGATGCGCATGGACATCTTTCCAGAGGTTGGCAATCCCGTGATCTATGTCGCCCAGCCCTACGGCGGCATGACGCCCGCGCAGATGGAAGGATTCCTTACCTACTACTACGAGTATCACTTTCTCTACATCACAGGTATTCAGTCGGTGGATAGCAAGAGTGTTCAAGGCGCAGCTCTGATGAAACTGACGTTCCGCGAAGGAACGAACATGCAGCAGGCGATGGCTGAGACAGTCGGCTATGTAAATCGCGCTCGCGCCTTCATGCCGCCTGGTACGGTTCCACCCTTCATTACGCGTTTCGATCCTGGAAGTATTGCCGTGGGTCTTCTCCTATTTACGAGCAATAGTCACACGCAAGGCGAGCTGCAAAATATCGCCCTGAATCAGGTGCGCCCGCTGTTTGCGACCCTCCCCGGCGTCTCAGCGCCTCCTCCTTTTGGCGGCAACCAGCGCACGATCGTCGTCACGCTCGATCCTGACAAACTCAAGCAATATGGTGTCTCCCCAGAACAGGCGATCGCGGCGGTAACCAGCGGTACGGTCGTTTCGCCTTCGGGCAATCTCTACGATGGCACTCTGAATCGCATCGTTCGAACAAACTCGACCTTAGGGCCGGAGCTCAACGATTTGATGAGTGCTCCGATCCATCCTCGCACTGGAGCGAACGTTTATCTGCGCGACATCGGAACCATCGAAAATGGGACGGACATCGTTACGGCTTATGCCCATGTCGATGGCCGCCGTACCGTCTACATCCCGGTTACGAAGCGGTCGGACGCATCGACCCTGGCAGTGATTCAGGCGGTGAAGGCAGCAATCCCGAGCTTCAAAAAAGTTATGCCGGATGACGTCGACGTGCAGCTTGCCTTCGATCAGTCCGGCTATGTATCGAATGCCATCAGGGGTCTCGTCAGAGAAGCGGCGCTTGGCGCGATCCTTACCGGACTCGTTGTTCTGTTGTTTCTGAGAGACTGGGGCGGCGCTCTGATTGTCGTGGCGAATATCCCGTTCGCTCTTTTTACTGCCGTACTCCTCTTATGGGCTACGGGGCAGACGATCAACATCATGACCCTGGGTGGATTGGCACTCGCGGTTGGAGTCCTAGTGGACGAGGCAACGGTCGAAGTCGAAAACATCCATACGCAGCTGCTTCCAGGTGTCTCTCGGGCGAGAGCGGTTCTCGAAGCCTGCCGCCGCACCGTTCTGGCGCGTCTCCTTTCGATGCTCTGCGTGCTGGCGGTGTTTGTTCCGTCCTTCTTTATGAATGGGGTGGGACGACAACTCTTTGTCCCGTTGTCTCTCGCCGTGGGCTTCGCGATGGTCGCCTCATACTTTCTGTCGAGCAGTCTGGTGCCGGTCTTCGCCACGTGGATCATGAGGGAGTCGCATAAGGGAGAAGAGAAAGAAGGCAGCTTCGGCAAGTTGAGAGCTCGCTATGAAAGGTATCTGAATGCCGTATTGGATCGCCGTTGGCCCATTATTATCGGATACTTCGCGGTGACCGCACTCATTCTCATTTTGGTTGGGCCTCGCATCGGGAGTGAGATATTTCCAGATTCCAACGGACCTGTTTTACGGGTGCGGCTTAAGGCGCCCATCGGGACGAGAATCGAAGAGACCGAGCCTATGGTGATACAGGCTCTCGATCTGATTCGCAAGACAGTGGGCAAGGATAACGTAGAGATCACCTCCGACTATGTAGGCGTTCAACCATCGAGCTACCCAGTCAATCTCATTCATCTCTTCACAAGCGGTCCGGAAGAAGCTCTCGTGCAGGTCCAACTCCGGCCTGGACATCCCGACGATGAGAAACTACGAGAGGAGCTTCGCGCCGCGTTTCACAGAGAGATGCCGAAACTGATAGTGGCATTCGAAGCGGGCGACATTATTTCTCAAGTTATGAGCTTCGGATCGCCCACGCCGATTCAGATCGACGTTCAAGGCGTAGATATCGACCAGGACTATAAGTATCTCGCAAAAGTGGAAACCGAGCTTCGAAAGCTCGACTTCCTGCGGGACATTTCCATCGTTCAGCCTCACCTCTATCCCACAGTCGAGGTGACGGTAAACCGCGATTATGCTGGCCAGTTCGGTCTGACCATGGCCGACGTGACGAACTCCCTGACGCCGGCTACAGGCTCGTCTCGATTCACAGCGCCCAATTACTGGCGCGATCCCAGGACGGGTAACGCATTCCAGATTCAAGTGCAACTCCCCCCAAACCGCATGCAAGGTCTTGGCGCGCTTTCTACCCTACCACTCATGCGCGATGGACAATCTCAGCCGCAGCTTGATCAGGTTGCCAAACTGGAATACGGGACGATGCCCGAGATGATCGAACGGTTAAGCGGGCAACGGATCGTGAGCGTGACTGCCAACCTGCACGGAATGCCTCTCGGAGAAGCTCAGAATCGCATCGCGACACTCCTGAAAAATCTTCCAGCGGCTCCAAAGGGTTCAACCGTTGCGGTACGAGGACAGATACCCGCCCTTGAAGAGACAATATCGGGCCTACGCACAGGACTCCTTCTGACCATCGCTGCAATATTCTTGTTGCTCATGGCGAACTTCCAGTCTCTTCGTCTTCCTCTCGCCATTCTGTCGACAATCCCAGGTGTCCTCTGCGGTGTGGCTCTTATGCTGCTCTTCACCGGAACCACACTCAATATTCAATCCTTCATGGGAGCGATCATGGCCGTCGGCATTTCGGTCGCGAACTCCATTCTCCTGGTCAGCTTCGCAGAACAGGCTAGGTACCAGAATGAAGATGTCGAAACCGCGACGCGGACGGGAGCAACGAGCCGTATTCGGGCAATTTTGATGACAGCGACTGCCATGATATGCGGCATGATTCCCATGGCAATTGGCTTTGGAGAAGGAAGTGCGCAATCCGCTCCGCTTGGCAGGGCTGTTATAGGCGGACTCATTTTCTCTACCTTGACGACCCTCACGGTGCTCCCGGCAGTCTACGCGTTGCTGCAACGCAAAGCGTCGACCACCTCGAATTCACTCAACCCTGAAGATCCATCGAGCCGATACTATGTTCATCCATAAACGCATCTACCTTGTTTTCCCGCTCGTGTGCTGCCTCCCTGCCTTGTCTCAGAGCTCTGTGCACGTGGAGATGGCAAAGGTCGAGAGCCGTCCATCCGCTCGAACGGTGCCTCTGGCTGCGGAGCTTGCTCCATTCCTGCAGACTGATATTGAAGCTCGCGCTCCCGGATATGTAGAGAAAGTGCTCGTTGATCGGGGTAGCCTGGTCCACAAGGGGCAGCTATTAGTTCAGCTCTCCGCGCCAGAAATCAATTCGCAGACGGCAGCTTCAGAAGCAAACCTCCATCAGGCGGAAGCCGAAGCTGCGCAGGCCGAAGCTCAAGAAGCCGCAGCCGAAAGCACGTCGGCGAAGCTGCAAGAGGCTGCTAAGACTCCCGGTGCCGTAGCGGGCAATGAACTGTTGCAGGCCCAAAAGCTGCGGGATGCGGCGCAAGCATTAGTCGATAGCCGAAAGGCCGCGGTACGGACCGCGAAAGAACGTCTCCAGGCGAGCCAGGCAATGGAGTCGTATCTCCGAGTGCTTGCGCCCTTCGATGGAATGATTACCGATCGATTTGTGAATCCTGGAATGCTGATTGATGGCGGTCATACTCCGATGCTCAAACTCCAGCAGGTCGCGCACCTGAGATTGATTGTGCCCGTTCCGGAGACCTATACCGGCTCGATCGTCAAGGGAACGTCGGCGGTCTTCCATGTTCCGGCACATCCTGGAAGAAGTTATTCTGCGAAAGTCGCACGAATCCCTGATGCTCTCGATCAGCAGAGCCGCGCAATGATGGTCGAACTGGATGTCTACAACAAAGACGGAAGCCTCGCTCCTGGCATGTACCCCACCGTTGATTGGCCGGTAGGTGCTGGAGAGAATCTTCTCTTCGTTCCCTCGACAAGCGTCGTAACCACGACCGAACGAATCTTCGTGATCGCGTCAGTCGATGGTCGAGCACACTGGGTTGACGTTCGGAAGGGACCAGTCGCTGGTGAAAGTGTTTCCGTCCGAGGTCAAATCGCCCCTGGCCAAGAGGTCGTCAAGCGGGCTTCCGATGAAATTCGCGAAGGTACACCGCTTGCCAAGTAATTCAACGCAGCAATTTGAGAATCACTGGGGCGATGTTGCAGTGACGACCACGACTCCCAATGGAGAGAGCGCGGGACCGAGCGGGTCAAGCTGGCTGAATCCGGCCCGATTGGAGCCGCCGTGAATTGAGGTACAGACAGTCCTCGCTCCATACCGGATACAGCAGGCACCTTGTAGGAAGTTGAGGGCACCCGGGCGCGAATTGCACAGCCTGGCACGCACCGGGCCGAGGACGGGGCGGCTGGGGCGGTTCCCAACGCAGATCGCCAACCGGCGGCACCGCGTAGGAAATGCAGAGGAACGCAGCTCCGCCCGCCCCAGCACTGGAGCGGAGTCCTTCCAGCACTCCCGTGCTGACCCGCGACCTTTGGCCAAGCTGCGCCCGCCTGCGCACGCAAATGGCAAATTTCCAGCGAGCGTTGGCAGGACGAGGCATGCAATCCAACGGCACCATTGAGCCCGTACATCACCACCTCGTTTCAGGGCTGCTTTCGCGTGTATTCTCCGCGAAAGGCGGTGGTCCAGGTCTGGCCGCCATCGGAGGATTTTTCCCATGCCTGTTCCACGCTGTTTGCGTCGATGCGGCGAATCATCACTCGATTGAGGATGCTTTCTCCATTCGGCCCTCGGCTGGGACCGCTGAACTGGCCCAGGCCCGGCGATGCTTTGCCGTCGACGAATACGTGGACGCGACCCTCGTTGTCCGCAAACATGCCATGCCAGCTTTTATCATCTGCGCTGTAAGCCAACAGGTTTTCTCCGGTGTGGCCGCGTCCGCCATCCCAGCGTTCGACGATCACGCACTTGTTGAGCTCCAGGGTGACTCTGCTGGTGGCATTGGGCGATCCGCCGGGAGCTGCGATGGTCCAGTCGCCCACCCAGAAGTCGAGCGCGCGATTGCCGGGTTGTGTGGCGCAGGGCCCGGTATCGGCGGCAAATGCCTGCGGCGGGATACTGAAACCTGCTGCCATCACCACGACGACGGCAAGCAGCCCGACTGATGGCCAGGGCTTCTTGAATGATTGACGATTCATCTTCGGCTCCTTTTGGTTATGAGCCAGCAGCGTGAGAGGGCCGGCTCGAAGTACTTACAAACTCACTGGGTTTGGCCCGGGCGTGTTCCGCGGGGGCTGCGGCGCCCTCGGGCGCCCGCGATGAAAACGAAGAAGACCAGGGATCTCTCCACCTGAATCACCTCGAATCCTGCGTCCTTCAGGCGGGAACGGATGTATCCGGATCTCCTACAATCCTCTAAATCAGGTTTCGTGAAGCGTCTCAATGGGGTCGATTTGCGTGGCGCGCCACAACGGAATCACCGCTGAGAGCAAAACGATCAGCCATGCAATTGACGCCGCTGTGCAAAGAACGGCTGGATCATGGGCCGAGATGCCGAAAACCAAATTGCTCACCCACCGGGAGGCGCCCCAACTTCCGACCAGACCGACAACCAATCCAATCGCGCCCAACCGGGAGGCCTGTCT
>Ga0206817_1004_pt1 | contig 115392 bp, 95 predicted proteins | sample Alteio_BWOrgCont_89_FD_152873 | JGI IMG/M metagenome (GOLD analysis project Ga0206817, IMG submission 152873) | Enriched cells from forest soil in Barre Woods Harvard Forest LTER site, Petersham, Massachusetts, United States -... | ecosystem: Environmental > Terrestrial > Soil > Temperate forest >...
CCGTGGGAGGCATACGAGCTATTCCGCGCAAACACGACGGGATTCCAGGATCTCGCAGCGCTCCAAGCGGGTAACACGGCATTGGCAGTGCGACGCGCTGGCTCATCTGGACCGCCGGATACGGCGAATGGCCAGTATGTCTCCGGCAACTTTTTCCAGACCCTGGGTGTATCCGCGTGGCGCGGAAGGCTGTTGATCGACGCCGACGACGAGGAGGGCGCGCCGCTGGTCGCGGTGATGAGCTTCCATACCTGGCAGGAGAAGTACGGCTCCGATCCTTCGGTGGTGGGATCCACATACCAGATCAACGGCCATGCGTTCACGATCATCGGCGTGGCCCCGGCAGGTTTCATTGGGGCGAAGATGGTGAGCTGGGGCATGCCGGATATCTGGATGCCGCTGACGGCCGAGCCAATGTCGTTCGGGACAACGGCGAAACTTAAAAACACGCGGGTCGACTGGCTGGATTTGATCGGACGTGTGCGCCCCGGAACTAATCCGAAAGCGCTGCAAGCGCAGCTTCAGAGCGAATTGCACGGCTGGCTGGCCAGCCACCTGGCGGATATGAGTCCGCAGGAAAAGGCTGTGTGGCAGAGGCAAACCCTGCGCGTATCCCCGGGTGGTGCGGGTTTCTCTCAGATGCAGAGGGATTATAGCGAGAGTCTGCTGCTGCTCATGCTCACCGCCTGTTGTGTGCTGCTGGTGGCCTGCGCCAACATCGCCAACTTGCTGTTGGCCCGCGGACTGAAGAGCCGGCAGCAGACGGCGGTGCGCGTCGCGCTGGGCGCATCGCGCGGACGCTTGGTGAAGAATGCTCTGCTGGAAAGCGTTGCGCTGTCACTGATCGGTGGCGCGGCCGGTGTGGCTGTGGCCTGGGCAGGGGCCCGGCTGATCCTTTATCTCGCGTTCCACACGCAGGAACAAAGCACCTGGATTCCAGTGCAGGCCTCGCCATCTGTTCTGGTTTTGCTCTTCGCGCTCGGAGTCGCTGTGCTTACCGGAGTGATCTTCGGCATCGCACCCGCGTGGATGACCTCGCACGCCGAGCCGGTGGAGGCGCTGCGCGGCGCTAACCGTGCAGTGGGAAGTGCTCGCCATTGGGCCCAAAAAGCGCTGGTCATCGCGCAGGCGGCGGTATCGCTGGTGCTGCTGAGCGCCGCGGCGATGCTGGGCGGTAGCCTGCGCAATCTGGAGCAACAGAACTTCGGGTTTGATCCCGATGGCCGCTATCTGGTCTTCATCAGTTCCCTGTTGTCGAACGGGAACCATAAGCAGGAGCAACTGGTCCCGCTCTTTCGTGAGATTCAGGACCGGCTCGGCGCAATTCCTGGGGTGCACAGTGTGAGCGCCGCGACCTATGCGCCGCTGAGCGGCGACCAGTGGGGGCATAATATTCGGATTGAGGGCAAACCAGAGCCCGGCCCGAAGGACGATGAACCCGCCGACTGGACGCGCATAACGCCCGGGTTCTTCGATACCATCGGTGCCCGAATGCTGGCGGGCCGCGCCATCAACGAAGACGACAATGGGAATACGCGGCATGTGGCCGTCATCAACGACGCCTTTGCCAGGAAGTTTTTCGGGAACCAAAATCCGATTGGCCAGCACTTCGGTCCCGCTCCGGTGAAGAATGCGGGGACCTATGAGATCGTCGGCGTCGTTCAGAACATTCATTACGTGAACTGGGGCTTCAGAGACCCGGCCCGGCCCATGTATTACATCCCCGAGGCGCAGACAGTTCACTTCGATCAGCCGGATAAGCAGAGTTACGAGCTCTGGTCGCAGAACCTCTACAATATTGTTATCCGGGCGGCGGGGCACCCGCAGAATCTGAGGGCGCAGGTGAAGAGCGCACTCATGCAGGTCGATCCGAATCTGGTGATCTATGACATTCAGCCGTATTCGCGAGTGATTCAAGGAACATTCGATCAGCAGAATATGATCGCCAGCCTGGCTTGGCTGTTTGGCGCTGTTGGCCTTGTGCTGGCTGCGGTTGGCCTCTATGGCGTTACTTCCTATGGAGTGGAGCAACGCAGGAGCGAGATTGGTGTGCGCATGGCGCTTGGCGCCGACCGCGGCTCAGTTGTCGCTATGGTGTTGCGCGAAGCGTTCTGGCAGGCCGGCATCGGATTGGGGATCGGGATTCCGGCGGCGATTGGAGCGGGATATCTCATGGCCAGTCAGCTTTTCGGGGTCACGCCGTGGAATCCGTTGTTGTTGGGGGGAGCGACTGTGCTTCTCGGATTGGCGGCGCTATGCGCGGCAGTGATCCCCGCGCGAAGGGCAGCAACCATCGACCCCATGCAGGCGCTGCGAAGCGAATGATCAACAGGGAAGTAGTCCAGATCAACTACAGGCAGAAAATGGCAATGAAGAGGAGTTCGGCGACGCCCGACCGTGCGCAGTTTTAGATATTCGAAAGCTCTCTGAACGCTGTCGATTCACCCGTGATGCACGGTAAGTACCGAAATGTCGGCCAGTGTACCGGGATGTCGTGACCCCGCAGAGGCAGATTGTCGAACACTGGCGCGCTTTAGGGGAGTAATCCCGACAATCGCACGTAACCGGATGTCGATGAGTGGTTTGCCCTGTGAAAATAAATTGAACCAGAGCTATCAACCCACCCGCGTGTCAATAACACGATCTTTGTTCGTGCAGTCGGCTTCAGCATAGCCTTTTATCGGAACAAATTGTCCTACTCATACAGATGGATGCCGCCTCGGAAGATGGGTTAGACCTGTTAGCCTTTCAATAACGCTTTTAGAGGTGCGTCCGATGGCGCGCAAGGAGTTTTCTTGTTTTGTCTCGCTGGAATCCCTTTATAGCGACTTGCGGCAAGCCTGTCGCCAGATCGGCAAAGCGCCGGTTTTTGCCGCAACTGCAGCTTTGGTGCTGGCAGTCGGGTTCGGGGTCAGCATCGCCATCTTCACCATCGTACGCAACGTGCTTTTTGCGACTCTTCCGTACAACGAGCCTCACCAGCTGATTCAAATTGTCAGCCGATGGCCCAAGACCGGCGACCAGAACGGCTGGAGCGCCCCAGCGCGAGATGCACTCGATTGGAAGAGCTCCGTTCCGGCTTTTCAAGACTTGGCTATATACCACTACAATCTTGTAAACCTTACCGGGAGTGGTCAGGTTGAGTCTATCTATGGCCTCAGAATCACCGCAAATCTGTGGCCAATGCTCGGTGTGCGCCCGCAGCTTGGCAATTGGTTTTCCCCTGAACACGATTATCCCGGAAATACCCATGTGGTTGTGCTCAGCGATGACTTGTGGCGTCGCCGGTTTCATTCTGACCCGAAAATCGTCGGCAAAACGATCCATTTGGACGGTGAAGGATATGAAGTCGTCGCGGTGATGCCTCGCGGCTTCAATTTCCCTCTGAAACTCGGCACGAGCGCACAATTGCCAACGGACCAGATGCAATTCTGGACGCCCCTCGGTAGCGATCCGGCAAAAGAGCAACGTGGCGCGCCCAGTGCGGGAGTAGTGGCACGACTGAAGCCCGGCATCACCCTGAATACGGCACAGGCGCAGATCGAAAATGCATGCGCATTACTGGCCCGCGAATATCCTGAAACGAACCGTGATTTGAGTGCGCGGGCGTACTCCCTCCGTGACCAGACCGTGCGCCAGGTGAATAGCCCTTTGCTTGCGTTGTTGGCCGCGACATCTCTGATTCTTCTGCTGGCCTGCGCGAATATTGCCAGCCTGTTGCTTGCCCGCGGTGAACTGTACGCAGGCGAACTGGCAGTTCGGATGGCATTGGGTGGAAGCGCCTGGCGAGTCGCCCGGCTTCCCATGTTCCAGGGATTTCTTCTGTGTTGTTTTGGATTCATGCTTGGGGTGCCAGTGGCGATGGCAAGTGTGAGGTTCCTGCTGCATCTGGCTCCCGTCGATGTTCCGCGCCTGGCGAATACCAACATCGACTTCAACGCCGTACTTTTCGCCGCGGCACTGGCACTCGGCAGCGGAGTCCTGATCGGCGGTCTCAATGCGCTCCAGGTCTTGAGGCGTTCGCCGCGCGATGTGCTTTCTGACGCTTCTCGCACCAACTCAGGAAGGCCGCACACAAGGCTGCGTAGTTCGCTGGTGGTGAGCCAGGTTGCGCTCGCGGTCGTACTTATCGGCAGTGCCGGTCTGATGCTGCGCACCTTTATCAATCTGCTGTCAACCGACACCGGATATCAGGCACGTGGCGTCTTCTACGGCGTAACTGTACTTCCGCGTGTGCGATATCCGGCCTTTGAACAGCGGCAGCTCTTTTATAAACAAGTTCTGGATCGTTTGAGAGCCACACCAGGAATCGAGTTCGCTGCCGTGTCCACGGGATTTCCCTATGTCGGGCAATACGACGACGCAAAGGCCCAGTCCGCTGAGCTTGCCAGAAACTCCAATGATTCGGGTATCAGCGCTGATTTCAACGCAGTCTCTGCGGGCTATCTTGAAGCGATCGGCATTCGGCTGCTTCGCGGACGATTGGTGGCCGAAACAGATACTGCGAATACGCCGAAGGTGGTGGTTATCGATGAGAACCTGGCAAAGACATTGTGGCCAAGTCAGAATCCAATCGGTCAACTGATCAACACGGATGATCCCACGAAGCCGATATGGCGGCAAGTTGTCGGTGTTGTTGCGCCTGCGCGCAATCAGTCGATTGATCTTGTGGCACGCCCCGGCGTCTACGTTCCACTCAGTCAGACCAACGCATATGTGAATTTCATAGTGCTGAAGACATCCGCTGCGCCGCGAGAGGCAGCGCGCTTATTAAAGGATGTGGTTGCCGGCGTGGATGCAGACCAGGGAGTTTTCTTCGTCCAGTCTCTACCTGACTTAATCGATGGCACGATTGCTACGCGGCGATTCTTATTCGTTGTGCTTGTTTTTTTCGCTGCCGCGGCTCTGGTGCTTTCCACGCTCGGCATCTATGGATTGATTTCGTTCATTGCCGCAAGCCGAACACGCGAAGTGGGTGTCCGCATTGCGCTCGGAGCCACACGGGGAAGCATCGGCAGATTGATTGTCTCTGACGGAGTTCGTCTGACGCTGCTTGGCGTATGTGCTGGAGTGGCCATTCTGGCTATTGTTGGCCGTCTGCTCTCCAGTCTGCTCTTTGGTGTGCGGGCGTTTGACGCGGCAGCAATTGGGCTCGCCATAGTCATTCTTGGAATCACAACGACACTTGCAGCTTTGGTTCCCGCTTGGCGGAGTACGCGCGTGGAACCGATGGTGGCCTTAAGAGCAGAATGACTGCCGTTTGTCCCAAAGCCTTTGGTAAACACAAGTCGTCTCGCTACTAATGCATTCCCCAATCAGGGCTCGGTGATTCAGGATGCCTCCCTTGCCGACAAGATCGGCAATGACCCAGTGCTCCTCCCTTTGCTGGATGTCCTCAACTCCCAGCGTCGTCAATTCCGCGCGGCGGAGACCGCAGCCCAGCAGAATTGCGAGCGTGGCGTAGTCGGGCTTTCCGCGAAGACCGGCAATGTCCGCCGTGCGCAGAAGGCGCTTGCCCTGCTCCGCCGTAAGCCAATTGCCAACCGGTACACCAAGTCGCTTGGCCCCCTTCACCCGTCGAATTCCAGCCGCCAGATCGGCGCTCAGGAGACCACAATCCGCGGCCTCGTATGCCAGCCTCCGGATTGCGGCGAGCCGCAAGTTAATGGTGGTTGATGCATAATGCTGCTGTTCGAGTGAGATCCGGTACCGGGTCACCACGGTCTTATTGAATGCGAGCCTGGGTTCCGAACAGTACCATTCGATGAATTCTCTGATTGCATGATCGTAAGTTCGCTGTGAGCTTTGAGAGGTCAGGCTGTTCAATACAGCCGACTTCGATTGCTCAAGGTCCGGCAGCCTCAGAACATGCTTGGGTGCGCGTTTGCGCTTCATCTTGCTCTTTGCCATTGAAACGGCCTCCGTCGCCGTGGCAAACAGCATGATCCAGATCTCCATCTCGCACCCTAGCGCGTTTCCCGGTACTGATCTGGATCGAGCATCCCTCAGCGGACTACTACGTATGTGAGCAGGACAGCTGCGGTGGCGAGAGCGGCTATGCGCACTCGATGTCTCCGGTCCCAAATCCGATGTATCCGCTGCCAATCAGCAGCACCTTCCGCCACGCGACTAGCGAGTGGAACCAAGACAAAGATCGATGCCACCGAAATAAGAACCCAGATCGCATCCGCTGTAAGCAGGATTGCGCGCCCAGGCGTGTGCCAAAGAGAGCCAGGTCTGGATACCGAGAAACAGGGTACAGACCGTGTACCAGACCGGCATCACCTTTCCAAGCACGAGAGCAGAACGGCTTAGCATCTTCAAGTGCGATTCGGGTTCGAGCCGCGACGCGGCAGGGTTCACGAATGCAGATACAGAAAACTCGACGCCTGCCAGAGTAAGAACGACGAAGAGGGTCGCCATGTTGAACAAGTGCATAAGGGCTCCTATATTGACTCTTCGCTAAAGACGCTTTCGAATGGAGCACTGATGCAAAAAGCAGCACTGACAAAATTGTCAGTTGGAGTAATCTATGGGCGCCTCAAAGGAAGAGATCTCACCATGCCCATCGATGTGACGCTAAGCGTCATCGACGGGCGATGGAAGGGCACAATCCTCTGGCGACTGTTGGACGGGCCGATGAGGACGAACGAATTGCGGAAGAGTATTCCTGAAATTACAGAGAGGATGCTTCTCCGTCATCTGCGGGATATGACGGGGGCTGGGATTCTGGAACGTCATCAGGAGCAAAGCTTGCCCCTGCGAGTGCGGTACTCGCTAACGCCGTACGGACGGACGTTGGTCCCGGTATTGGATGTTCTCTGTTCATGTGGCAGAGAACATTTGAAACGAGATCCCTCTACCTGATCCTTGCTGAGATGTTGTTCACTCTTCCTGCGGCAAACGAGATGCTGCCGCTGTCGGCCCTGTTCGCAGGCAAGTACCGAGAATGTATGGTCCGCCGCGCGACTGCAAGGGGTATTTTGGTCGAGAAGACAAGTCTGCGCAAATGTATTCGGCCTTCGGGTGGAGATCGTCTCTCCTGGCCATGATGAGTTGCGCGCGTGTCTGTCCTTCTAAGTCGGTCGGTCGTCGAGGACCATTCTCAGTACCAGGCTTCGGACACGCCGTTGTGACTGTTCTTTCGTCCTTGCTACTCCTGTGCAGACCTCGGTGGGAACTTGAGCTGTCGTGCTGGTGCTTATGCTGCGATGGCGACGTTAGCTGGCTTGTACTCTTCACCGCTCGATAGAACAGCCCAAGCGATCCGTGCCAGCTTGTTCGCCATGGCAACCACGACGACGTTCTTCGGAGCCCTACTGTCGAGTCGATCTAACCAAGCTCCGATCGGCACTCTATCTCGCTTGATACGCAGTACGGCAGCTCGAGCGCCATGAATCAGGATCTTGCGAAGGTAGACGTTGCCTCGCTTGCTGATGCCCAGCAACTTGGCCTTGCCTCCCGTTGAGTACTGACGTGGCACGATGCCGAGCCACGCTGAGAACTCCCGCCCCTTACGGAAGGCCGCTCCGTTCCCGATGGCCGCGACGATCGCCGTGGCGACGACAGGGCCGATGCCTGGGATCTGACGTATGCGGGTGCAGCCGGCGTCGGCAGCAGAAATCCGCTCCAGCTCATCGCCGAGTTCTTTAAGCTGCTCTTCAACAAGCTTCCACTCGGCCCACAGCTTATCCATCAGGGTGCGCATCATAGGTGTCAAATCCTTCTCTGCGTTCTCAAGAACATCTGGCATGGCGGCCTTGAGCTTGGCTGGCTTCTGCGCAAAGACCATGCCGCGCTCCAACAGAAACGCTCTTATCTGGTTGATGACCGCAGTCCGTCGGGACACCAGCCGATCCCGAACCCGATGTATCGCCTGGAGGTCGAGCTGGTCATCCGTCTTGATCGGAACGAAGCGCATGTTCTTCCGCTCAACGGCCTCAGCGATCGCCTCTGCATCGACGAAGTCGTTCTTGTTGGACTTCACAAACGGCTTCACGAACTGCGCTGCGATCAGCCGTACGTCATGGCCTTGTTGCTTCAAGGCTCGACCAAGAAAGTGGGCACCAGAACAGGCTTCGAGGCCGATCAGCGAGGTCTGCATGTTCGCCGTGAACGCCAGCAGCTGCTTCTGCGTGAACCTCTTCTTCACCAAAACCTTGCCCGATGCGCCCAACGCAACGAGGTGAAACGTCGTCTTGCCCAAGTCGATGCCTACCGAACGAATCTGCATGCCGATGATCCTCCTGTGAAACCGCTGCCTCCATCCTCCACCTCAGCGGAGGGATACAGCGCCGGACCATCTCATTAGTCGGCCAGTGTCATCGGATCTCATGACCAACGATGGATTTGAGGTCGCCGACACAAAGCGCGTTTTCGAAGAGTTGAGTTAGAGTTCAGTGCAGATAGTATTCAGCTTAGGAGACCGCGAACGTATTCACCCAAGGCAGCATCTTCCATTGGTCCTCTCTGCGCTCCAGCACCACCCATGTCCAATTCCCGCATAGGGAGCCGCACCACATGCCTTGCTCCACGAGCGCCAGCGTGTGGTTTGCATTGAAGAAAACCTCTGTGAACCGGTGCAGACCCGCACCGTCGGCGAATTCAGCGGGCGGTCCGCTCGGATTTTGAAAGTTTCGCTTATCCTCGGCATTCAACAGCCGAACCGGCAGTTCGGTTGTGAAGCTCTGGTAATCCAGCCGGACGACATCATGACAGTGCTGATCGTAGTCAGCTAAGACCTCGTTCCACTCAGTCTGGCGATCTGCCGCCGCCTGCACCGCCGTATGGGGGTTCATGCCCATGGAATTGCCGCCAGACTCGGGTTGGCAGGCTACATCGAGCGGAATGGCATTTGTGGTGTCTTCGATCAGCCACTGCCTCCTGCTGACGTTCCGCCATTCGATGGGGCCAGTCTTTAGCAGTTGTGAATAGATGGTGTAAGCATCCCTAGTCCTCTCCGGCTGCATGGGCGTTGGCTGTGCGAAGCGTCTTTCACCAGGCTGTCCGGGCAAAGGAGCAGCCGTCGGGACGTTACCCGATTGGCCGATGCTGAGAACAGGAAGTAGAAGACCTGAGAGAACTAGTAGTGCTGATCGCATAACCACCCCTGACCTCCAAAACCTGGATTACCCTGGGCTTTTGACGAGTGATGTCCCTTTTAGGCTTCACACAACTTCGTCAAGTTCGCCACCTCGGCAGAATTCGTAACGAAATGTCGGCTTGCAGGAAGTGATCCTGATACATCCAACCAACCGACCAGAACCTCGGTTCTCCTGCATCATGGATGCAATCTGAACCCGCGATACCCGCCGCGTCGGAAGCAGCGTAGCCGCCATGCCTGCAACCGCAATCACTACAATCGCCACCAAAAGCGTCACGGGATCGGTTTACGTCCCGTCTGTCCCCAGGTTTCTCAGGTTTCTTGGCAATCTGGCGCCGCAATGCATCGCTGGGCACGAGCACGAGCGAGCGATCAAGCCGGCGATAGACCTGGGTCGCGAGCATCGTTTCGGTCTTGCCGGGCCCGGTCGGCAACGCATGGCCGAAAGTGGAACGCTTTGCTGCCTATGCGATGACAAGCCATCAAACTGACAGCTTTGCATCCCCTTCAAGCATCCGCTGCTCCAGCCTCGGCGGCGTGCCTGGCTGCCACAGCCTCGCCCGATGCGATACACGGTAACGCAGCGGACCGCCGTCGGGGGTCGCCGCCCGCGCGATCGGGCGGACGATGCAGATAAATTCGGTATCGATCGCATCAGAGCCGGCACTGACCACTGCATAGCCGTGCCCGGCCATGTCGACGAATTCCAAGTGCGGCGCGACATCGGGATTGGTCGCCGCCCGCGCCTTCGCGATGTCGCCGCTCGCCGAATATTCGAGCGCCGCGCGCACGCCGTGCTTGATCGTCAGGTTGATCGTCGCTTCGGGCGCGGCACCCGGCGTCTTGCGCACGAACAGCGGAAGCAGCGGGAAGTCCTTATAGTATTCGGCCGCTTCGGCGAGACCGGGGGCGGAGATCGAACCGGTGATGAAGCTCAGCCCGACCGGGTCGAACCCGGCTGGCGGCAATTTGGGGGCGGCATAGCCGGCCCAGAAGCTGTGGCGATCGCCCGAGATGGTGACGAACCCCGACAGTTTGTGGTCGCGGATCGTGTCATAGATTTCGGCACGCTCGCTGAACGCACTGCTGAAATCGCTGCCGCCGAAGGTGCCGAAATCCTTGCCCGGCCATTTGTCCTTCGTTAGCCCGGCGGGCAGGTTCTGCGGATCGGTCCGCATGTCGAGCGTGCCGTTGGTCGCGCCCCAGATCTTCCAGGTCGCGGCCGACCGTGTCAGCCGCTCCTTGAGCCACGCTTTCTGCTCGCGGCCGAGCAGGGTGTAGGCGGGCTCGTCCTTGCGGAAATTGGGCGCGCTCTTGTCGCCGATGGTGATCGTCGCGGGGGGATTGCCGCCAGCATAGTCCTTACCCGCGTCAATGATCTCCATCAACTCCTGCGGAACCACTGGGAAGTTGAAGTCGAACACGTCCGTTTCGGGCCGATCCCCGGGATTCTGCATCGCGTAGCTGTGGAAGTCGGTGAGGATCAGATCGACATGCTTGCCGTAGCGCATCGCGCGATAGGCGGTCATGCTGCCGACGGCGGTGCGGTTGTTGGCCTCGGTGCCGAACCCATGATCGTCGAACGTGTCGATGGGCGCGCTCGTCACCGCGGGCGGCCCAAACTGGTCGAGCCCGGGGCCCGAGGCCTTGCGGACGCGCGACGGGATATATTCCCACCACGCCTGATTGGCGGCGACGCGCAGCGGCTGCGCGGACTCAATCTTGCTGCCGTATCTGATGAAGCTCTGCCAGCCTAGCCACGAGAATTCGTGGTTGTCGCCGATGCACACGAACGGAAAATGCGCGCGCGCGTCCTGGATGTCGGGATCGTCGATATGCGCGCGATAGACGTGGCGATAGCCGGCGAGGTTGGTCGGCACGTGGAAGTTGCCCACCTTGCGGCCGTCAGGAATGCGGCCAAGGTCGTAGACGGTGCGCGAATAGCGGTGCGACACCTCGTCGGGATATTCGACGACTTCGTAGATGAAGTCGCCCAGATGGAGCACGAAGCCCAGCTTGCGATCGGCCGGCGCGCGCTCGTCCTCCCAGATCATCCGGCGAAAGGCGTTCTGCGCGCCTTCGTTGACGCTGTTGCACGACACGAAGGCGAAGCGAACGGGGCGCGGGTCGCTGGCACGCGGGGCGGTGATCGTGCGCCCGATTCGGCTCCCGGCGCCGCTGTCGTCGGTGAAGCGGTACCAATAGGTCGTCGCCGGCAAGAGGCCGCCGACCAGCGCGCGGCACGTCCAGTCGGCCGCCGCCAGCACCGGCGCGCGTGCCTTGGCAACGACGCAGCGGAAATCCGCATCTCGCGCCACTTCCACCGTCAGTGCCTGCCGCTCGCCCTGGTCGAATGGCCGTCGGGTCCACAAGACCAGGCTGTGATCGTCCGGATCGCCAGATGCGACTCCTTGGGGAAAAGACGCTCGGTCCTCCCGCCATACGACTCGCGACGGCACGGCAGCCGATCGCGTCGCCCACACGCCAATGATTCCTAGAGAAGCAGCGCTCGTCAGAAATCGCCGTCGATCCATCTCACGCTCCCTATTGAGGACTATAGTTTCATAACGGGTACTGGTTCAAAACTGGACTCACCCTAGCAGTCGCAAAAATCGCGTGTAAAGCTATTCGTGACGAAGGAGCTACAGCGGGGATGAAGAACGGCGAATGCTCCCATCGCGCGCCACAACCGGGATACTACGGGGAAATACCCATTCACAGTAGTTTAAGCTGCTGTGTTGAATCGAGATTGATCCAGCCAGAAGAGTCATGCTGAAACCTCTCAACCCGCTGTGAAGTGTCCGGGGCATGCAAAGTAATTCGACGAAGCGGCGCGAATAGGTATCGTGTCCCCCGAATTCCCCTGTGTCTCTGCATCGTCCAATTTTCATACAAAATCACTGAGGGACTCACGAACTCAGGATGATCCTCATACGTCGGCTTCTCGCCAGTGATTCCTCAACTAGCGAGAACGGCGTTTATGAGGACTCAACTCGTCTCCTGTCGCTTGCCAAAAGCCGATAGCGCTCTATTACGGTCGTCGCTCCTTCACCACCTGTGCCGTTTCGTCTCTTCTTCGTCAGGTGAGCATCGGCGAGGGAGTCCCTGCCGAGGACTCGGATCCAGGTGGTTCACGGAACGGTTCCACAGAAATACGCTCGTAACACACTTCCAGCACCGTCAGGTATTCTGTCCGGCCCGGCGCTTGGAGAACGACGCTGTCACCCGCTGCCGACTTCATCAACGCGCGCCCCAGAGGTGACACCCAACTGATGTGGTTGCGGTTGAGATCGACCTCGTCGGTGCCTACGATGCTCACCACTCGCTCCGCTCCCGCGGCATTGGCATAGCGCACGGTCGCCCCGAAGAATGCCCTCGTCTCCGGCTGCCCCGCTCTCGGAGCTTCCGGGTCGACCACTTCCGCGGCTTCGATTCGCTTCGTGAGAAAGCGAATCCGCCCATCGATCTGCCGCAGCCGCCGCTTGCCGTACTGATAGTCGGCGTTTTCACTTCGATCGCCGTTGCTGGCAGCCCACGCCACCACCTCCGCCACGGCCGGGCGTTCCCTGGTGAGCAGAAACCGGTGCTCATCTTTGAGGCGCTGCAGCCCGCTCCGCGTTATGTAGTTCTTGCCTCGCGTCGCGGGCTCGTCCCCTTGTGGTTTTCTCGTAAACCCTTTCCGCATCTCATAGTCCTCCCAGCGCGAATCCAGTGGGTGCTCCCAATGAATTCGGATGAACGCCGATGGAAAACACTGTAGGTCATCCACGTTCATGGGAGTTCATCTGCGGCCCTAACTGATTTTTTCACGTCTTCCGGCCCCTTAGCGATCCTATCCATCATCTCGAACAAGTGCCGGCTAAGGCATGCTGGGGAGATCAATACTGATAAGCGCGCAACTGGCCCTGGCCAGACAGGATGCGAAGGAACACGAATTGTTCCTTGGGAGTCGGCCAGTGTCCAGGGATCTAGGCAGCTCGATTCTCAACTGTTGCCAGCAGGCAAATCACTCATCAAGCTTGTCTTTTGCAGTGAATCAGGAAGGGGTCCTCGGGAACGTGGATGTGGAATTTTAATGCGGAGCGTTACCCGCTTCCATAACTTTAGGCAGCTTTCGCCGCAATATTGGGACAACATCCGCTCCGTTGTCCCAGAATGCGCATTGGGAATTTGTCGTCAGGCTGGGATTAGGAAAGAAGTAAAAGTGCGAACCTGGCTTTTGTCTCAATTCTCGTACGCGAGCATTCTTAAGTTCTGAAGACGATTGGACATTGCCACCGTGCTCACCTGGAATTTTTTCGCCAAGACTTCGATTGCTTCATTGTCATCCAAATCCAGATCCTGGGCCCGGACTTCCTGCTGAACCAGGCCACGAGGCATCAAAAGCGCTGCACCGAGCTGGTTGGCTTCGATCTCTCCACGGTCTACTCCTGCAGATGAACCTTCGTCGCGGCGATACGTTACTTGCTTATCAATGAACAATTGCGCCTTGCCGCTTCTTCTCGCATGTAAGAGATAGTGGGCGATTTCGTGAGAAATCGTGAACCGCTGCCGGACGCGGGCATGGGCCGAGTTGTAACCGATTGCTCCCTGGTCTCCGTCGACGACCAGCATCCCTGAAACTTTGTCTCCAAGAGCGGCAGCCTCCAGGGTCAGGTTCAGGCGCTGGGCCACAAGATGAATCGGAACCGGCACCCGATAGCCCTCCGTATCGCGAAGCGTTTTTTCAGCTCTTTCTTCGAGATTGTGTCTTGCCATGCGCCTTCCTCTCATCGCTCGGCGTATTGACGTTCCCTCTGAGCTTTTTAGTCACAAAGCCTGTCAAGACTTTGATGGTAGCCGGATCGCCGTTGGCCACTTCCTCAATCTGCTTCATCATCTCTCTGTCGAGCCCGGTCTGGTTCTGCGGCGCAAGCAGATCTTCCGGCGTGGGAATCAGCAAAGTCAATTTGGTTTCAAGTAGTTCAGCGATCTGCCACAGGACGTGCAGCGGAGTGCGCTGCCGGCCAGCCTCAATATTGACCATCGACGTACGGCTGATTCCGAGACGCTGGGCCAAGGAATCCTGGCTTAGATTCTGGTTCACTCTGGTTTGACGGATCTTCCGTCCCACTCCACGATAAATCTCGTCAAAGTCCGTCATTAGAACGGAAAGTACAGTTTCAGGCCGGGAAGGTCAACGGCCTCGAAGTACGTTTATATAGCAAACGTGTTTGTATAGCGCTATATTGACATAAGATCAGAAATTGGAGCAGCATAGTACCCATTCGGGGCGCCTGCAGCCATCCGCTCCTGATCGTCGCACGAGGCCGCTTGATTTGGCCAAACGAAATCCGGCGCCGTTTCAGGTAGGTGGCAAGAATCGATTCGCAAGAAAGAAATAGGTGCCTTAACAACGACGGGCCATGTGGCTCATGAATGGGTCTGACAAAAAAAAAGCTGTGGCATGTGTCCACTTTTGGCGTTTTCGACACGCTTTATAAGTAGAGGGCAAATTTCGGGCGCTTGCCGTTCGTGAATTCTCGGTGAATTGGTCGGCATTTGCCCCCACAAGAGACCTTTCAAAGTGCCTTTAGTCAGTTGAGGGGTCTCTGTCTTCTGGTTCTGTGAGGACCATTTCATCTTGGTGGTGAACTCATGGCTGGTACTCCCCCACTCCGAAAACTCGAATATGTTCTCGCTGTTGCGCGTGAGCGGCACTTCGGGAAGGCGGCGGCACGACTGCACGTTGACCCATCGAATCTTAGCCGGCAGGTGAGAGAAGTCGAGGACGAACTTGGAATCGAGATTTTCGTCCGCACCAATCACTATGTAGCCATTGCCGAGGAAGCAGTCGAGTTCATCATGGACCTCGAACAAATGCTGGCTAAGTTTGTTACTGAATTCGAGAAATCGAAAAGATTGGCACGCCTGCGAGCCCGACGTAAGGCATCCTCGTTCGTGATCGGCTACTCACCTTTCGTAGCCCCGACGATTCCACATGAAATCCGCGCCAATCATAGCGCAAGGCTCCCCTCCGTGTACCTCGAACTACGTCGGGCTTCCTCTCAGGAGTTGACGGACTCTCTGATCGCGGACGCATGCCAAGCTTGCGTAATGGTCCGGCCGGCCGGCCAACATTATCTCGAAGCGATACCGTTGCGTTCAGAGCATCTCTCCGCCGTATGGCCTCGCGCGTACCAGGTGGATCCCAGCGCAGTTGGACTCATCGACTTGAGAGCACACCCTCTGATCCTCCCATGCTCAGATCGCACAGATCCCGTTCTTGAGGAGTGGTTCTTTTCCCAGTGCGCGGCGGCAGGGTTCAAGCCGAAGGTTGCGGCGGAAGCAACATCTCCGTCCGATGCGTTCAATCTCGTTCAGGACGGCGTCGGCATCGCGATTGTGCCGGGCGGAGTCTGCGGCGACGCTCCTCGGGATCTCCAATGCTCTCCGATCGGGGGTCTCGAAACGCTCCTACTGGTCATTAGCTATCGCCCGGGAGCCTCCTACCGCGTGCAGAAGATGATCGTAGACATCGCGCGTGAGCTTGGCGGAGCCAATCTGGCGATTGCAGGCTAAATTTTTTCCACAAGCGCACAAGCCGAACCGTGTTGTCTTACTCCGCACGGTTACGACGCACACCGTATTGATGAGTTTTACGCATTAAGGCGTGCAAACAAAGCCTTGGACAAGAAATCGACTTCGCGCCAATCTTTGGAGCATGACCCGCTCGCTTGCGGTCAATTTCACAGCAACGGAGGTACACGCATGAACCTTTCGCCCGCATGGCAGAAACGCTTTCAAGCATTGCAAGACTCGAAAGCGATCTTCCTGCTTCTGCTGCTCATGCCGGTCGCTGCGCACGCCCAGGCGGCCGGCTCTCCCTTTGACACCGGCTTCACGGCCTTGCAAACCCTATTCACGGGAACGATCGCGAAAGTCGCAAGTCTGATCGCGATCGTGATCGGCGGCTACGGCTTTGCTCACGGTGAGCCCGGTGCCAAGAAAGCGCTCGCGGGCGTCGCTGCAGGAACCGGAATTGCAGTGCTTGCAGTCAACGTCCTTTCCTGGCTCTGGGGCGTTTAGCCGGAGCTTTTGTTCGTCAACCTGTTCTCCCTGATGAGGCTGACATGGCAGACATCAAAACAAATCGCAAACGAAGCAATCGAGTATTCAAGAGTCTGCACAAGCCTCTCACTTACCTGGGTGTCGAACGCACGGTCTTTTACCTCATCTGCGTAAGTGCGGTCGGTGCCTTCAACCTCTTCAATTCCATCCTCGCCGGGATCGCTGTCTTTGTTGGCGGATTTGCCTTCGGGCATTGGGTGACGAACAGCGACCCGGCATTTCTTCGCATCCTCGCGAAAGCCGAGCGTTACAAGCTGCGCTACGACGCCGCAAAGCAAGAAGTACCGATGGTCGAGGTGCGATGATGCTGAATATCGTCCGAGTCCTGAAACCGTGGAAAGAAGCCGCATCGCTCAATGCGCAGATCAACCTGCACGGCTTCTGGGATGCTACGACGTTTCTGACCAAGAGCGGTGACCTGGGTGTTGTTCTCCGTGTCGACGGTGTCGACTACGAATCTTTGGACAGCGCAGAGCAGGAATATGCAGTCAAGCGGCTGGAAGCTGCACTAAAAGCATTTGGCCCCGGCTTCCACGTCTACCAGTATCTCTTCAAGCACAATCGGCCTGATGTTCCCTTCGCACATTATGACGACCCGGTAGTGGACACAGCTGCGGATCAGCGCCGGCGGTTCTTCGAGCAAAGACGCGACCAACTGTACACAGTCGAGATCTTCTATTCGATTCTGCTCGAAGGCGCACGGTCAAAGACGGGCATTGGCGCAGGGATCGCACGCCTCGTCACGGATCCTGGGGGTGGACTCTCCGAACTTCGCTCACAATTCTCGAACGGAAGTATGAAGACGCTATTACGTTCGCAGCTTCAAACAGATTGTGCCACGCTTCATCAGCGTGTGCAGGCATTCGTCCGGCAGCTGTCCGATTTCGTCTCGATTGAAACGCTCGACCAGACCGGTCAACTGCGGTTCTTCCGCAGGCTCTTAAACTTTGACGATTGGCGCATCGCCGGAAATCCCAGGTCGACACAGTTCCTCGATTACCAGGTCGTGAATTCAAATATCGAGGCAGAACGAGATCATCTCCGTGTCGGCGATCATTTCGTTCGCATTCTAACGATGAAGGAAGCCTTGGCCGAAACACGACCATTGGTCCTGGATGCGTTGCTGAAGATTTCTGCGAATTTTCACGTGGTCACGGAATGGGTTCCGGTCTCCCAGAGTAAGGCGCGCAAAGAAGTCACCAAGCGTCGCCGGCATTTCAATATCTCGAAGACCGGCTTCGTTTCGCAGCTGGGCAATGACACGACGAAAACAAACCCGCGCGATGTACTGGTCGACGAATCAAAACAGGCGGATATCGAAAATCTGGGAGATTGCCTGCGCGCACTGGGCGATGGCCAATCGCTCGGCGATTTTTCCTTGACCATCGTTCTCTACGATCGCGACAAGCCTGTCGTCGATCGCCTGGTGGGGGAGTTCGCGGCTGTCTTCACGAATGCCGATGGCAATCTGTTCACGGAAACCTACAACCAGCTCAATGCTTACTTCGCTACGGTGCCGGGAAACTACGTTCAGAATCTCCGCCGGCTTTACCTGCTGAACAGTAATTACGCCGATCTCTCGTTCCTTTTCACCATTCTGCCAGGCGAAAAAACAAACTCGCATCTGAGCGCGGAGTACCTCGGCGTGCTAGAGACGGACAACGCCACGCCGTACTTCCTGAACCTTCACAACGGTGAGGTCGCACACACACTCATCTTGGGAATGACCGGTAGTGGCAAGTCATATTTTGCATCATTCATCCTGCAAAACGCTCAGAAGTACGCACCACAGACATACATTTTCGACATCGGCGGAAGCTTTCAATCGCTGACGCATATCTTCGGGGGCACGTATCTCAACGTCGGTCAGGAATCACGCGACTTCACCATCAACCCATTTTCACTGGAACCGACGAAAGAGAATCTTCAGTTCCTCTTCAGTCTGTTCCGTGTGCTCGTCGAAGGAAACGCTCAACGTTATCGCCTGGACTTCAAGGAAGAACGCCGCTTATGGGAGGCCATCGAGCGCATTTACATGCTGGAGCCTGAACAACGGACCGTTTCGAATCTCGCGAACATTATTGGTGAATTGAAAGAACGCCTACACCGTTGGACCAAAGCTGGCCAATATGGCTTCGTCTTCGACAACGTGGAGGACACGCTCTCCTTTAGTCGCTTCGAGACATTCAACTTCAACGGCTGGGGTGACGCACCCGATGTTTTAGAGCCATTACTATTTTACGTTCTGCATCGGGCCAGTAACGAGATCACGGATCCACGAAAGCTCGCTACCTTCAAAGTGTTCCTGATGGATGAAGCGTGGCTCTTCATGCGGAACGAAACGATCAGGCAGTACATCGTGCAGGCAGAAAAGACGTGGCGAAAGCACAATGCTGCGATGATCCTGGCGACGCAATCGATCAAAGAGCTCCAGGAATCGGGAATGCTGGAGATTGTGGCCGAAAGCTGCCCGACGAAGATCTTTCTCGCGAATCCGGAGATGGATCGCGAGTTATACAAAGAGGCTTTCCACCTCAACGATACCGAACTTGAGCTGATCGCTGGCCTGGTGCCACCTGGACAGATGCTGATTCGCAAAGCTCAGTCCTCGAAGAAGGTTCATCTCAACGTGGATTCAGTTTCGCATTGGATGGCGACCAATAATGCCCGCGACAACCTGAAGAAACGCGAATATTTTGCACAGTTCGGGATCGCCGACGGGTTGCGCCGTCTGGCTCAGGATCATCCGTTCCAGCCACGCACGCTGGCTGGGATGAACCAATAGGAGGAAGCAATGCACCGCATGCCGTTCGTTCTCGCTCTCGCCGCCATCTCGACTTCCACCGCATTAGGACAGGATGCTTCAGCACGGACTGTTCAATATCACTCCCAGGACATTGTTCCGATCCACGCCAAGCTCAAATACACGACGTTGATTGAAGTACCTTCAACGGAAAAGATCATGGAGGCAGCCACCGGCGACAAGGATTTCTGGGTCGTCGATGTGGTCAGCAACTTTTGTTTCGTCCATCCTGCCAAGGAAGGAATCAGCTCCAACCTGAACTTGATTACCGACAAGGGCAACATTTATTCCTTTACTTTGCAGGATGTCTCAAACACATCCCAGACACCGGACCTGAAAGTGTTGGTTCAGCCGGCAGATCATTCTTCAATCGTGGCATCCACTGGCCCGTCGCAGTTTATCCCCGCAGCGCAGCTGGAACAGTCCAAGCAGGAACTGGCTGCGCTGCAGTCTCATGTCGAACAGGCAGTCGATGAATACAAGAGTTCTTATCCGCTGCAGTTGAAGTTCGACTATTCATATAAGGCGAACGAAGCTCCGTTCAACATCCAGTCGATCTACCACGACGACAAATTCACCTATATCAAGACCACTGCGCCCGAGAAATTCAGCGTCTATGAAATGAAAGACGGGAAGCCCAATCTAGTTACCTACGACCTCCGGGAAGGAACCTACATTATCCCGAAGGTCATGGACTCAGGATATGTAGAACTTGGCAAGAAACGCATGGATTTCTCGCGCAAAGGATGATTTATGCAGAGTCCGAGCAATCCGCCACCGCTGAACACTCAGTTGCAGGATCTACCCGAACTGCGTCGTAATGCAGCCGAGCCAAAAGGGGTTCTGCAGAAGAATCTTAAGGTCCTCGTCTATCTCGGGGCCGCGCTTCTGGTTATCCTCGCCGCTGTTTTCAGCACTACAGGAAAGAAAACAGCTAACGGTAAAACTGCGGCGACTAAAGATGCGCCACCGCAACCCATGGTCCAGGACAATACGGACAATAACGTCCAGGATCTGAAGAACCAACTTGCTGCGGAGAGGCTTAAAGAACAGCAGCAGGGTATTTATGCGTCGTCCAATCCCACTGACCCCGCGCTTGCGAATGCGACATCCGCGCAGCAGGCCGCAGCTGCAACGTATGGCCCAAATGGTCAGCCCGTCCCATGTGTCACCGGGCAACCGTGTTCTCAATCGCCCTACGGACCGCAGAACTCTGCGCAACCTCAGTTGTCGCCAGCGCAGCAGCAGGCGCAGCAACTAGCGGCTAAAGAGCGCGAGATAGCGTTTGATTCTCGCTTCGCCTCCAACCTCGCGTATGTTCATCAGGTGGATACAGCCGCGCAATCGCGGGGACAAGAGGGAGGAGTGCCAAGTGGCTATCCGTTGCCCTCCGATCAGATTCCGGCGAGTTCCGCACCCGCGGCTACCAGCAACTTCGTTGCACCGCGGGGCGCAGGTGAACGGCAATCCCCACCAACTGATCCGCCTGCCGCGAAGCACAACGCAGAAGTGAATATCGATTCCGCTGTCGGACAGCCTTATGTCATCTATGAAGGCCTGACGATGGACACCGTGCTGATGAACCGCCTCGATGGCGACGCTGCTGGTCCGGTCAAAGTGCTGGTCTCAAATCCCGTCTATTCACATGACCGGCAGCGTGTACTCATTCCGGAGGGCACGATCGTGCTCGGTGAAGCTCGAAAGATCGGATCGGCTGGTTTCGGCCAACAGCGGCGCCTGGCTGTTGTCTTTCACCGCATGATTATGCCCGACGGCTATTCGGTTGACCTCGACCAGTTTCACGGTCTCGACCGGATCGGAGAAGAAGGCCTGAAAGACAACGTAGACAATCATTACCTCGAAATCTTCGGAACATCGAGCGCTCTCGGCGTGATCGCGGGAGCTGCCCAGATTACGCAAGGCGGAGGTGTTTATGGCGGTTCCGGACCGCAGGTCTTCACCAACGGTGCGGCATCCTCTGTGTCACAGTCCGCAACGACTATCATGGATCGCTTCATGCAGATCCCTCCGACCATCACCATCCGGGAGGGACATCGCGTAAAAGTCTACTTCACGCAGGACATGCTTTTGCCTGCGTATGAAAACCACACTATTGCCCAAACGTTCTAGGAGATGACATGCACCGCAAATTACGAATCTTAATTTTCGTCGCTGTAGTGACATTTGCTTTAGCAGGGTGTAAGAGCCATCAAGCCAAGATCGATGCACTTCAGCAAGAATATGACCGACTTGGAGCGCAGTTTCAAAAAGACTGTTCGGCCGAATATTACAAGGTGCCGCCGACACTCAGCCCGAAGTGCGTTGATGAAAAGAAAAAAACTGACGACGCATACAAGCGCCTTCAGGATGAACGTGCAAAGCAGTAACAACTCAAGGAGTTTTTATGAAAACGGCCTCGACACTTTTCCTGATCTCTCTCGCAGTGTCCACGCCTGCGGCGCGGGCACAATTCGGATCAGGCATCGTTTATGATCCGACTCAGTCTGCTCACGCTGTCCAGCAGATCGTTCAGGCAAAACAGCTTTACACAAACACGGTTCAGGCCACGCAGAATGTAATCGCCGCTTACAACCTCGCGAGGCAGATGGCCAGCCTTCCGCAATCTCTTTACACGTCGTATATGAACCTCGGGCGCCAGCAGTGGACGAACTTAACGCAGCCCGCCAACACCTACGGCAATTCACTGCAATGGATCAATGCAGCGTTAAACGGATACGGAGCCGCCGGAGCGAATCAATCGGTAAGCATTCCGCGTATCGGCCAGATCGCAGGGTACAGTTCGTTGAGTTCTCAGGGACAACAAGTGATCGCTGCCCAGGGCGCCACTGTCGACCTCTCCGATTCTGCGAATGCGACCAGTCTGCAAACGATCGGCACCATCCGCGCGAATGCGGCGCAACGTGAGACTGACATCAGCCAGCTTGAGGCTGCGAGCCACTCCCCAGATCCTTCTCAGCACACAGAGATGGCAACGCTGCAGCGTATCAACCAGGCGCTGCTGATCGAACTGCGCACGCAACAGGAAGCAAATCAGATGCTGCAAACGCAGGCTCTGCAGCAGATGGTCGGGCAGAAGGTCCAGCAGGACAACCTAAAGTCTCTGTTTTTGCTCGGAAACGGATATCAGCAAAACTTTAACTCGGTTACGCCCCAACAAACAACTGCGGGAACGCAGTGGGCATTTCACTACTGATCGATACGCGAGGTCATTATGGATTTCCTCATTCTGATCAAAAACGGTTGCGACAATCTCACGGCAACAGTCTCGCCGTCAATGGATTCCATTGGACTGCACATGGTTCTGTCGCTTGCGACCATCATGCTGGTCTGGTTTGGAGTGCAGGAAGCTCTAGCCTCGGCGCAAGGCGGTCCAGGGTTCAGCCTGGCGAGGTTTCTGAACTTTTTTCTACTGATCACGTTCGCCTATTGCTTCGTCAGGTTTTATAACGGGGCGATTCCGGGCATTGGTTATTCGCTAACAGGGTTTATTCGCGGTGGAACAAGCAGCCTCGTCGATTATATCGGTAACGATTCGACCCAGGAAGTCCAAGATACAATCCATACCGCGTTAGGCAAGATGGGCGTACTTTCGCCGACTTTGACCGAACCTTATACGCTTCTCTGCACGTACACCGTGCAGATCGTATTGAGCATACTTACTGCGCTGATTGCGGTCATCATTGCATATGGTGCGATCGGTGCAACAATCATTGGATTGCTCGGCCCAATATTTATACCGTGGATGGTTTTCGACAAGACCGAATTTTTGTTCTGGGGGTGGCTGAAAGCCTTCCTTGGCTTCGAGTTCTATAAGGTCGTCGCTGCCGCCACACTCAGCATCATCAGCCATCTACTAATCAGCTATTTAACAAGCGGAGCGATGAGTCTCGACAATCCAAAGATTCTCATCGCGATGATGCCGGCGTTGTTAATGATGTGCTTCATCGCTGGCTTTGTCCTGCTCAAGATTCCCGCAATGACTGCCGCCCTTTTCTCCGGACATACCGGAGGGCATGACGCTGGCGTGGGTATTGCGAGCCTCGTAGCCACCCGAGGACTGATGGGTTAAGGAGGTCAACATGAAGAGCGTGTCCAGCCAAGCACCGCCAGAGATCACTCGCGCAGCTGAGCGTTATCTCGAACAGTACGGCGATCCGATTGTCATGAACACCTATCTGAAGGTGACGATCCTGGTCTTGGCCGTTATCTCCGTCGTGCTTGCCGGCCTCGTCTATAGAAGCCAGCGCGCTCTGGCAGAGATGCACCCGATGATTGTCCGCATCAACGATGTCGGCCGCGCCGAAGCCATTGACTATCGCAATTTCCAATACCGGCCTCAGGAGGCGGAGAACAAGTACTACTTGTCGCGCTGGGCCGAGCTCCATTTCAGTCGCAATCGGTTCACCATTGAGCGCGATCAGACGAACTCTCTCTACTTCCTGAATGGCGACGTTCAGCGCGCTGTCGTCGACCAGGAACGCAAGGATAACGTCATCCAGACTTATATCAAAGACAGCTCGCTTCCGTATGTCGATGTCGAGGTCGAGAATGTCATTCTCGATGATCTGCGACAGTCGCCATATTCCGCTCGAATTGAATTTGAGAAGGTGTATACGAACCCTGCAGATCATTCCGAGATCAAGCGGGAACGATGGACCGCCAGCGTCACCTATGTCTTCCGCGAAAACGTGAAGAACAATGAACTCGCTGTGAATCCGCTGGGACTGACGATAGTCCGATTCCGAGCCGACGAGGCGTTTAGCTAAGAAGCTCGTGCAGCGAGCAGGCCGCGGAACTACTCCAAGCCAACTGCACAAGTACGAATTGCGATGCGGCCATGGAGATTCAGAAGAAGGCTTTCGAGCGTCACTTTACCCCGGTATCAGACGTAGACAAAGACGATGGCGACAAGAAATCTTGGACGTTTCGCGGGCTGGAGAGTCATGCTATCGAGGCCAGGGAGCACAGTTGATGAATGCAGGTGCCCAATACCAATATAGGATTGCCCCTGTGCAGTCGGAGTTGCTCACCGTGGAGCAGGCAGCCGAATTCCTGAATATGACGAAAGGGCAAATACACGAGATGACTCGCGCACGTGGTCGTGAGCGCATGCCGATACCTATTCCACTCTTAAGAATTAATGGTAATTTACGCTTCCGACGGTCTAGCCTTGAGAAGTGGCTGAATGAGATTGAGCAGTACGAGCTTCAGCAATCGCAGCCTCCAGCAGCTTAACTCCTTTCATTAACGATGCTGGTAGCATCTGAATATAGTTTTTGGTTGTGACGGCCAAGTCTGTATGCCTCAGTAACTGCTGCGCGGCGATCGCGTCGCCTGTAAGTTCTGTAAGGATCGTAGCTGCTCCTCTTCGGCCCGGGTATAAGCCTTTAAACTCAATACCTTGGGCTTGCAGAACGGGTTTTATGATGCGCCTGTTTATATCTGCTATGTCTGCGGGTTTACCCATCCTGTTCTGAAAGATCCAACTAGTCACGTTCAAGCTATCGTCGAAGACGTCCCGCCACGCATCCAACATCACCCGCACGGGGTCTATGAGCGGTAGCCGCTGACACATTGACAATGGCAAACCACAAGAGCACAACATGCTCGCGGGTGCTCTGAGCCGTGTTTTGGTCTCTCCGATCACACGACGCACAATAGCGCGCCGTATGTGAATCCATCCATCTGGAGTGATATCTTGCCATTGAAGTCCCTGAATCTCTCCTGGTCGCATCCCGAGGAAACAGGCGAGCGCAATAATTGCTTGCTCCTGCGGATAGCCCGTTAAGGCAGCAATCATTTGGATTGTATGGGTGAGCGTATAGTGGGCGGTTCCAGCAGGTTGTTTGACCTTTCCGAGGACCTTGGCATCGTGCCAAGGGTTCGATTCAATGACCCCCGTGTTCACAGCATGAGTAAAGATCGCACTCGCAAGTGAGCGGATATTATTTAGGCTCTGTCGTCCTAATTGACTCGGCTTTCCCGCGAGACGGGTAAGCAATTGCGAAGCGATATGCGTGCGATACTCCCTCAAGGTCATGCGATTGAAATGCGACTTGAGATGTTGCTTCCAAATCTTTGCGTACCCGTGCACGGTGGACACTCGGAGATTAGCCGTGATGAAAGGAAGGTAGGTGTTCTGGTAGAAGTCGACGACTGTAATTTCGCGTGGAGATTTGCGTGCGCCGGACTCATTGACCGTCAGCATGAATTTATCGCGCAGAAGCTTGACGTTTTTGTCCTTCACGTTTTTGTATCGCTTGCCGTCCTTCTCACACAGCCATTGACTGCATTGCTCTCGGATTGCCTTGCCGTCTACAATCTGTGTAGCGCGATAGCGCACATAAAATGATCCGGATGCTTCATAGATATGCCCTTGCTGATGACGCGCCATTTGTAGATCCTCTGGCACGTATTATCGCTGAGTGTGCAGTAATCGTGCAGCGAGTAAGTATCCGTGCAGTAGTCGGAACTCCTAAGTCATTCATCTTAATGGCTTAATCCCTGCGGAGGGATGTGTGAGTGGTTGAAACAGGCGGTCTTGAAAACCGCTTTACCCGAAAGGGTAACGGGGGTTCGAATCCCTCTCCCTCCGCCATATAACTATCGTCTTTGCAGTATCTTCCAAGTGCAATTTTTGAATGTGCCCAAAATGTGCCCAATGGACAGCGATATCTGGTGCAATTGTGTTGGTGCAAAGCAGAAATGTCATTGTAATGCGGCAGTAGCCGTGCGGTGGGAATGTGTGAAATCCTCGTTCTTTGGCGATTTCCAAGGGTTGGGGAAGCGAGGGAAACGGTTTTTATGTTTTCCTCGCTTTCCATCCGGCATTTCCACCGCCTCCGCGACGCACCGTCAAACGTCAAGATAAAATGCAAAATTGTCGCGGTAGGGACGACCATTGCTGATCGCCCCCCGCACAGATCCGTACGTGCGCGTCTACGCATACGGCTCTTCTGAAGGATGAATGGCGTGAGAGCGAGCCAGTGACTGAGGCCTGCTTCACGCGTACCGTTCAAACGCGGGGACATGCTGATTCCTGCTCAGAGTCAGGAGCATGTGCGATGGAACGATGTTCTCCTCCAGCTGCGCCCTTTCCTCCCCGGCCTCCGCAGAAGCTTTTGCTTCCTTGTTCGGTCGGTTCACAGGTATTACGGCACAGTCCGACTTCTCCAGCACGTGCACGTCCGCCGTTCGGTTTATGGCCTTCGCGGACCGGCCTTCACATACTCTCGAAGGCGTGTCTGGAGATCTCCCGGTTCTCGTGCATGTTGTTTCTTAGCGTGCGCGGGTTCTCAGACTACGCAGGACCGAACAGCTACTCGCGATAACGCAGCTGCCGTGTTGCCTTCCTCCTACTCGGAAGGAGTCGGCATCCTGATCTACCGGCTTTTCGAAGCTCAATCACCCCGCCCACCAATGCCTCCGGCCTACGCTTCGAAACTCGCCTCGCGGTGGGTTCCGCAAAGACTAGAGGTCAGGATGGAGTCGCTGTCTCCTTTCCTGTAGGGCTCTTGCATCCCCTACAACATGCCAGTTTAGCCCGGCGCTCTCCGTATTGCCGGTCACTCGGGCCTCAATCCGAGGTTGTCTCGTGGCAGAAAGTCTTCGCTAGGAACTAGCAACATCAAATGGAACCGCCGCCCCTGAAGGTGCGTACAACCGATACAGGCCCTGCCGGGAGTCCGAGGGAAATACACGACGATGCGTGACGAGGGGGAGCATGAACGCCGATATACAACTCGCTTTACGACAGTTGCGAAAAGCGCCTGGATTCGCCTTGACCGCCGTGCTCACACTGGCACTCGCCATTGGCGCCAATGCAATCGTGTTCAGCGTATTGAATGCGTTGATCCTGCGACCGCTCAATGTGCCGCACCCCGAGAACCTCTTCATGCTGGAGCGAGCCTACGGGTCAGATACGACTCCATCGGAGTCGTATCCGGATTACCTCGACCTGCGCGACAGGAATCGCAGCTTTGATTCTCTGGTGCTATATGACATTATGGGCGGCGTCGGGCTCGATACCGGCCACGGAAATCCTTCCGTGCTCTGGCCCTACATGATTAGCGGCAATTATTTCGATGCCCTCGGCATTCAGCCCTACCTTGGCCGATTCATCCATGCCTCCGAAGAACATGGGCCGAACAGCGTACCCGAGATCGTTCTGAGTTATGCGCTCTGGCACAGCCACTTTAACAGCGACCCCGCCGCAGTGGGTCGTACTGTTCAGATCAATAAGCATCCCTTCACCATCGTTGGTGTTGCTCCACCCGACTTCCGCGGCACCGAAATCTTCTTCGCGCCCGATTTTTGGGCTCCCATAGTCGATGCGCACCAAGTCGCCGATTGGGACTCTCTTGAAGAGCGCGGCAACCATAACGCCTGGGCGATAGGACACCTCAAGCCCGGAGTAACACCAGCAGCAGCTACCTCGGACTTGAACACCATCGCAAATTCGCTGGCGAAGACATATCCCAAATCCGATGACGGCCTGAAATTCTCTCTATCCCGGCCCGGGCTGGCCGGAAACACTCTCGGGCGGCCTACGCGCGCTTTTATGCTCGGGCTGATGCTACTCGCAGGTCTTATCCTGCTTGCCGCATGCGCCAATCTCGGTAGTCTGTTCGCTGCGCGGGCGGCCGATCGTTCGCGCGAAATCGCAGTCCGCATGGCCCTCGGATCGCCCCGCCAGCTCATCCTTCGCCAGCTCCTCACGGAGGCCGTTTTGGTTTCTCTGGCCGGAGGTATTTGTGGTATGGCGGGAGCCGTGGTCATCCTGCGCGCGCTCAGCACATGGCGGCCAATTCCGAATATCCCGATCAATGTACCGGTCAATCCGGACGTGAACACCTATGCTCTGGCCTTCCTGCTGGCCGTTTTCAGTGGGTTGTTCTTCGGCCTGGTTCCAGTCCGACAGATTCTCCGCTCCGATCCCTGGCAGATCATTCGCTCCGGGACGACAAGCGTTGGCAGCACGCGCCGCTTTACATTGCGCGACATACTTCTTGGTCTTCAAATCGCTATTTGCGCAGTTTTAGTCACCGCTTCACTCGTCGCCGTGCGCGGCCTGGCTCGTTCGCTTGAGAGCAACTACGGTATTCAGCCTAACGGAGTGATGCTCGTACACACCGATCTGCAAATGGCCGGATATGATGCCGCGCAGCGCGTGCAGATGCAGAAGCGCATGCTCGATGCCGCCGCGATCCCGGGCGTAACGGCTGTGGGCTATGCCGACCGGCTTCCGCTCAGTATCGGCGGAGGCGATTCCGACGTATACACCGATACCACTACCGATTTCCGACCGACGAGCGCTGCAGCCGATGCTCAGAACTTCAATGTCTCGCCCGACTATTTCCGCGCCGCCGGGACCGCACTTCTGGCAGGCCGAACCTTCACCATGCACGATGAAGACAAGGCTCCCATCGTGGCCGTCGTGAATCGCGAATTTGCACGCAAGGTCTTCGGCTCCGTCGACAAGGCGGTTGGTAGCCATTTCAAATTCTGGGGAGGCCAGCGGGCAGAAGTTATTGGAATTGTCGAAGATGGCAAGTACCAAACCCTCACCGAAGATCCCAAGCCGGCCATGTTCTTTTCCTTTCTCCAGCATCCTTCCAGCGACACCTGGATCATCGTTCGATCACAACGTGACCCGCAACAGATTGACGCAGCATTGCAACGCTCGATGCGCAGCCTCGATCCAGCGCTGCCACTCGAAATCAGGACGTGGCATAACGAGTTGGATTCCGCTCTCTTCGCCGCTCGCGTAGCCACCGTTTCTCTCGGCGTGCTTGGCTTACTGGGCGCAATGCTTGCCATTACCGGCATCTTCGGCATGGCTTCCTACACAGTCAGCAAACGTCTCCGCGAGCTCGGTATCCGCATAGCGCTCGGAGCTGATCAGCGCAAGGTGCTCGGCGCAGCGCTCGGACGTACTTTCCGGCTGCTCGCCATCGGTTCCATAGCCGGCATGATCCTCGGCGTATTGGCAACCCGCGTCCTTTCATTCGTCGTGTATCAGGCAACCCCGAAAGATCCGGTCATCCTCGGCGGCGTCATTCTTACTATGCTCTGCGTTGGCGTCGTCGCTGCCTTGATCCCCGCTCGACGTGCCCTTGCCGTCGATCCGATGATTCTGCTCCGCGATGAATGAATGGAAGCAAACAAGTCACAGTCGACAAGTGATCACCTGCCAATGCATCGACACGATGATAAGCGCCGATCCGGGCATTGGTATCGAGAATCAACTCCGCTGTTATCGAGCCTGAGAGGTTACGGCATCTTGGCAGAGCTTTTGTCGAGCATTTTGGCGGTCCATTTCGCACCCGGAAGACCGCAGGAAGCAAGCGCCTTCAACTCCTTCTCGACGTTATAGTCAACCCTCCGTATTGAGGGGGTACTCTCGTCAAGAATCAAATAGGAGGCTCGTGGATCGCCATCGAAAGAAAGTCCGACGCTTCCGGTGTTGATCAGGAGTCGCGGTTGCCCAGCAATGCAGCGAACGAAAGGCCGATGGGTATGCCCAAAGATAACGATCGACCGGCGAAGCGAGCCATAGAGATTTTCCAGCTCTGCATCAGTCGCTTCTGCTGGAGGCGTTCGCCAACAACTCTCAGGTGTAGCGTGGACCAGTGCGAAGTCCTCATGAATTTTTAGACGCGGCAGTTCACTCATCCACGCCAGCCTTTCTTCACCGAGCGAGGAACGGGTTGCAGATGCTATCTGGCGGATCACGTTCCAGAGAATGGGCGGCGCCGATGACTGGCGCGCGAACTCCTCGAGCGAATCAGGCTGGACAAGCATCTCGTCCGTGTTACCCATCACGCCTGGCCAGCCAAGACTGCGGATGTGGTCAACGATCTCTACTGGACTAGATCCCCCATCGGCTAAGTCACCTCCATGAAGAACTAGGTCCGGCGAGCATTGCCGGACATCTGCCAGGACTGCCTCAAATGCCGTGAGGTTCCCATGAATATCGGATACGACTGCTACCCGCATCTCGTTTCACCCGTTTCATCATGGTTGCACATGACGCTCTGGTGGTCGGCATATTAATTGCAAGGCCTTGCGGCCGGCAAAATAATTCTTCCCATAGTCATCCGAGTGGAATACCATGTTTTCCCATAGTCATTCGAGTGGAGAGATGGTTGTGGCTATGAAAAGACCTCCGGATGCTGGAGACATTCTGCAAGGCACGTTGGACATGCTTATTCTGCGCACGCTGGTGATGGGACCGGCACATGGGCACACGATCGCGCAGGTTATCGAGAGCACTTCAGAGAACGCGTTAGACGTTGAACAGGGCTCGCTTTATCCCGCGCTCCATCGCCTTGAAGACCGCGGTTTGGTTTCCTCGGAGTGGGGTGTGAGTGAAAACAATCGTAGGGCAAAGTTCTACACGCTCACCAGCAAAGGCCGGAAAGAGCTCAGCGCTGCTGCAGGTCGCTGGCAGCGGATGACTCGTGCCATCGCCCTCATTCTCGGTGAATCGGTCGAATGACAGGAGGAAACGCGGATGAACATACGGCGCTTCACAGCTCGCACAAGGAAAGATCAAGACCTCGCCGAGGAAATCGAATCGCACCTTGCCCATGCACGGGATGCGAACGCCGCCCGGGGCCTTTCTCCGGAAGAAGCCCGGCGGCAGGCCCGTCTGCGTTTCGGTAATCCGCGCACGACACGTGAGCGGGTGTGGCGCTATCGTTCGATTCCCTGGCTTGAAGATCTATGGCGCGATCTGCGCTTCGCGCTGCGCGGGCTCGGCAAGACTCCCGGGTTTACGATCATCGCCATTCTCGTTATCGCGGTCGGGATCGGCGTGAACACGGCGGTCTTTTCGGTCATCAACACCGTGCTGCTTAAGCCGCTCACTTACCCCGATCCGCAGTCGCTGGTGGAACTAAGGAATACAAGCGCACAGGGATCGTTTCCGGTCGCGAACATACCGAAGTTCAACATATGGCGCCAGCAGACGAGCGTTTTCCAACAGGTCGCGGCGTATGACTTCGGTGGAGCGGGACTCAATATCACAGGTGGCGACCATCCCGAACAAGTGCAGGGCATTCACGTTTCTGCGGATTACTTTGCCATGTTCGGCGCTCCATTAGTTGCGGGACGCACCTTCACGGCTGCGGAAGACAGCCCGCACGGTGGACAGGTTACGGTGTTGAGCTACGGCCTCTGGAAGAGCCGCTACGGAGCCAATCCGAATGTTGTGGGGTCTACCATCCAGCTTGACGGGCAACCGTATCTGATCGTCGGCGTCATTGGCCGCGACTTTGTTACTGATACACCGGCTGATCTCTGGGTGCCATTCCAGTTCGATCTGAATTCACAGGACATGGCCCATTACTTCACCGTGGCCGCGCGTCTGAGGCCTGGTGTGACCGTTTCGCAGGCCAACGCCCAGTTGCGTCTCGCCGCGGACGAATACCGCCACAGCTATGGCCAAAACTCGCTCCCGCCCGGCGGCGGATTCGGCGTCGCCTCCCTTCAGGAGTCGAAGATCGGTGATACGCGCTTTCCTCTGCTGGTCCTGTTGGTAGCTGTCGGTTTCGTTCTTCTTATTGCGTGCGCCAATGTTGCCAACCTGCTTCTAGCAAGAGCCTCGTCGAGAAAGCGAGAGTTTGCCACACGCGCCGCGCTTGGAGCAGGCCGAGGTCAAATCATACGTCAACTGCTTACGGAGAGCCTGACCCTCTCACTCGCGGGCGGACTTCTCGGACTCATTCTTGGATTTGCGGGCGTTCGCTTCTTGCTCGGCATCAATCCCGGCAATATTCCACGAATCGGCGAAGATGGCGCGGCTGTAACTCTCGACAGCAACATCCTGCTTTTTACGTTGGGCATTTCACTTCTTACAGGAATTCTTTTTGGTCTGGTCCCCGCGATCACCGCATCGCGACCGAACCTGGCCGCTACGCTTAATGAAAACGCCAGCCGTTCTGGACTCGGATTTCGTAATGGCAAGCTCCGCTCCGGACTTGTCATCGGAGAGATGGCATTGACTCTCGTGCTGGTCATCGGGGCAGCCTTGCTCATCCGAACATTTCTCAAGTTGCAGGCGGTTGATACCGGCTTTGCTATGCACAATGTGATCAGCATGGCGATGTCGATGAGCGGCGACCGCTTTCAGAAGACCGCGCCGGTCGCTCAGATTATCCGCGACGGCACAGATCGCGTACTCGCCGTCCCTGGAGTCAAGGACGTTGGCGTAAGCAATTGCCTCCCCATGGCCGGCGGTTTCGGCATGATCTTTGATGTTGTCGGGCGTCCCAAGGGGAATAGCCCTTCCACCGGCGGCGCAGGCTTCTATTCGATTTCCTGGCGTTACTTCAACACCCTGAAGATTCCGCTGTTGCGTGGCCGCTTTTTCACCGACCAGGACAATGCCGCGGCCCCTGGTGTCGTCGTCATCAATCAGGCCATGGCGCGCCAATACTGGCCCAAAGGCGATCCGCTAAAGGATCGAATCCAGATTGGAGCCGGCATCGCCGGTCCGGCGTTTGCTGAAGGTCCGCGGCAGGTTGTCGGCGTCGTGGGCGACACCCACGATGGCGGTCCCAACCGCGAGCCTTTTCCGATGATGTATATCCCGCTGGCGCAGATGCCGGACCTCGAAACCGCGCTGAACTCACGCGTAGCGCCGCTCTGGTGGATCATCCGCAGCGATGTCGACCCGCGTACGCTGGTTGCGCCTATCACCGCCGCTCTGCGCGACACCAGCGGTGGCCTGCCTGTAGCACACATCCGCACCATGGATGAAATCGAAGCGCGCAACACAGCGCGTTGGCGGATCAACATGCTGCTTCTCACTGTCTTCGGCTCCGCAGGTCTGCTCATGGCAGCCATCGGGGTCTATGGGGTGATGTCCTATTCTGTGCAGCAGCGCACCCAGGAACTCGGCGTCCGCATGGCGCTGGGGGCGCCGGCTTCTAATCTCCGGAACATGGTTATCCGGCAGGGGATGGCGCTAACGCTCATTGGCGTGGCCCTCGGTACTGGCGGAGCGCTCTGGCTCACACGCTTTCTGGCTAGCTTTCTTTTTGGAGTGAAGACCGTGGATCCATTCGCTTTTGTGGCAACCCCCATCCTCCTGAGCGTGGTTGCTCTTCTCTCGATCTGGATCCCCGCAAAACGCGCTACACGCGTGGACCCAATCACTGCCCTTCGCTTCGAGTAAGGCGAAAGGGAACTGTAAATTACGACGATTTTTCAAAAAATGCTCGCCGACAAATCAGTGCGATGGAGAAGTGCAAGAGCCATGTCAGGCTGATCGGAATCATCACCGTGAACGCCATCCCGGTTCTACCTGCTGTGCCGCAAAGGTGAGCACAACTCTCTATAGGTCGCGCTCAGTGGAGTAATCAGCCTGAATGAGAGTCACGCTAATTGGAAGGATTAGCCTCCAGCAGCTCTACTCTGACCAATTTGGCAGGCTGCGCGCCGCTCTCGGGTGGCGAGGCCGTACCTCCATCCGTAGTGAAGAATCCAATCCGTCCGTATTCTCCCTGCCCTCTACCCCAATGTCCTGCAGAGGGACCAATTAAGGCTGGCGTAAAGGGATCACCTGTAATACTGATTCGTTCTGCGTCATTCTTCGTTGGTTCGAGCGGCAAGCGGTCGATCGTGTTCTGGCGATGCGTTGTCAGATACGCATAACCGGAATCCTGGTCGAGACAGAAATCGTCGAACATGCGCCCCCCACCCACAACTTCCGGCTCTCCAACGGGCTCGTAGGTGTTTGGATCGACCTTCACTCGCATGAAGAGCTGTTTGGCCGTAGCGGTGTAGTAGAGATAGCCAAGCTTCGAGGAATACTGAACGCCGTTGATACCCGGCTGCTCAGGCTTCATCTGACCTGGGAAATAGCCCATGCTTTCGTGTCTCAGCCAGATACTGGCCTTGGGCTGCCGGGTGTGGAGATTGAGGTCGACTCGCCAGATTAGTCCGGAAAAGGAATCGGCAAGCAGGAGAAGACCCGGCGCGACCAGACAGCTGCCGTTGAGCCCACGAACGGTGTCCGGGAATTGAAGCACCGGCGTCGGTTCCACTGCCTCGCCCGGAGTCCATCCGTTTAGATCGAGGCGGTAGAGGTAGGAAGCACTCCAGGTGTAAATCTCTGAAGCCGAGATGTAGAACACGTCCGGCTCGACCTCCACAATTCCCATTGCCAGTTGGGGAAAGGTGAGAAGGAGCAATGGCTTCACTTCCGTTCCGTCCGCCGAGGGCGGGACGTACCAGAGCTCTTTGTGATTCAGGGCGGTCACGAGAACGGAGTTATCGGAACGAACAGCCAGATTCTCTAGAAAATAGTTCTTTGGAAAAGTTGCAACGGTTGTGAGTTTCACTTGCGGTACAGGAATGCGAGACATGATTTCCTCCATCGTCGCGGTCTCCAGCGCGAGCACCGAACACCGCTGTACATGTAATGGGGCTATCGCTTCAGACCGACCGCGTTCGAGGGAACATCGTAGGCGGAAAGACTAAGGGAGACCGAGGTGAAGTAGCCGATCAGCACCGTCAAATCCGTGAGGCCCCGATCGCCCAAGAGTTTCACCGCTCGCTCATAGAGTCCCTGCGGAACGATTCGTGGCGCGATCAGCGTCGTTGTCATGTCGTAGACGACCTGTTGGCGAGGATCGTCGAATGAGGTATGGAGACCAGCGATGAGAGCCTGGACCTTTTCAGCAGGCAGCCCAGCGTTTTCGCCAATCTTCTCGTGCTCATGATTTGAGTACGAGGTGCGCCACTTCGCGTTGATAAGATTCACTACGATCTCACGCTCCGCATCCGATAGAGAGGAATGACTGCGCTGGAAGTACTTTCCAACCGGCACCATTACCTGCATAAGATTCGGGTTCTGGAGCCAGATCTTGTAGGGCCCGGGGGCTTCGCCGCGCTCTCCGACCACAAGGTCGTAGGCTTTCTTCTGCTCCGGGGTCATCTGGTCGACGGTGAGTTCGGTATAACGACCGAAGGTTCCAAACGTTGAATGCTCCGACATATTTCTCTCCTTGTCTGTGTCCGAGTTGGACTTGTGTGAAGGCTTGATTTGGTTACTGCGGTGAATCCGCAGGCTTCTCATCAAGGGGAATGCGGCCCGTGCGCAGGACGCGAGCGACCATCATGTACGTGCCGATCACGTAAAGCATCTCGACGATGGCACGATCCGAGAAGTGCTTCTTCATGGCGTTAAAGCTTCGGTTTGTGGCTTCAATAAGGTCCATCACCTCGTTCGTGAAAGTGAATGCCGCCTGTGCAACTTCGTCGAAGCAGCACGCGTTGATCTCGCCTCTTTCCAGAGCCGCGATTTGCTCGTCGGTCACGCCGACGCTGTGGCCGACGACCACGTTCTGCCGCCAGGCATAAAAGCAGTCGGACCTCTTCACCACATGCAGCACGATCATCCGCTCGAGGGCTTTGTCGAGCTCCATCGGTCGAAAGAGCTGCAACATATAGGCGCTGAAATTCGGGTAAAGAGATTCCGCGTTCGCCAACGCGCGGAAGACATTGATGACGGGCAATTGGGCCAATGCGTCCCTGATGGGCTGCGACGCATTCTCCGGGTCGACAAGACTGATTCGTGCGACCGTTGGATCGGTTGACATATGTTCCTCCGTGGCGGTCCGTATGTCGGTTCGCCCAATAATTGATTGCACGTGCAATCAATTTGATAATACGTACAATCAGATTACCGGTCAAGCCGTTTGGTTGCAGGTTTTCTTCGAAGACTCGCCAACTATCGGATGTACCGGTAGGAAACGGAACTGTCTACAGTTTGAGAAATAGTGAGGAGTCAAGGATTTGACTGAGATGGCAGTTCGAAAAGTAGTCGCGAGAGAGGGCGGAGATCTGACGAAGGAACGCATCCTGGTGGCTGCCGAGCAGCTCTTTGCAAAGAGTGGCTTCGACGGAGTCTCGATGAGAGATATAGGCCGGGCCGCAGAGGTGCCCTACGCTCTTACCACCTATCACTTTGAGTCCAAACTAGGGCTCTATCGAGCGCTCTTCCGTCGTCGCGAGGATTTGCTGACCACGCAACGGTTGCAGCGCCTCAACGATGTACAGATCAGCGGTGACCGCGCGACCGATATTCATCAGATTGCCGCGGCCATCGTCGAGCCACTGCTGGAGTTTCGTTCCCTTCCGGGAGGACTCGATTTTGCGAGACTGATTGCCCGGGAGATTTGTGATCCCGTGGAATCGGAGCGTGGAATTGTCGCGGAGTATCTGGATCCCGTGGCATTTGCTGCTCTGAGGCTGCTTGAGAAAGTTGCCCCCGAAGTCAGTTACGAGCAGATTTGCTGGGCGTTCTATTTCGCCTCCGGAGCTCTAGCGATCAACAATGCGAATACAGGACGGGTTGAGAGGTTATCTTCCGGAAAGTGCCAGGCATCCGACTCGGAGCAGGTTGCCTGGATGCTCACGGCATTTGTTGCGGCTGGCTGGAATGGCATGCTGTCACCTCAGTCGAATCCGCGGAAGTTGGCCGCCACGAAGCGCACGCGAAAAAGCTGACAGCCAGCTTTTTATTTCGCCGCAACCGCCTTTTCGGAAGGAAGTTGAGCGTTGTCCCATCCGCCTCCAAGGACCTCGATGAGTTGAACGTTGCTCGTCATTTGTCCGACTCGCAGATTCAAGGTAGTTTGCGGTTAAGTCAGAAGTGATGTCTGTGCGTATTCATTCTAGGTCTGAATCTGAAACGGCCGAACAAATTGTTTATGAATACAAAGCAATTCACGCGCAGCAGATAAAGCGCTAAATCCGAATAACTTCGCGGTTCTCTTTGCCTTCAGGCACTGAGAGAAAAGGGAATCCGGTGAAAACTCCGGAGCTGCCCGTAGCGGTGAGCAGGAAGATATTCCCTTTCAAAGTACCAATGCGCTCATTAACCATTGATTGGCAATCTTGGATTTCGCAGTGCTAACTAGATCTGACGTTGGCTTCATTTCTTAAATGCAAACCTGAGTTGTCGGACCGAATCGTAAATTGATCGCTTCCGCAACGCACATGACATAGTTTTCCTGCCAACCCTCGAGGAGTATGTAGTTCGAATAGATTCAATGGTTGTCCCAGCCTGGGTATATATCCGAACAGTGTATTGATGATGGTCTCAGCAAAGGCCCCGCCTCCCGTGCATTCTCGCATGCAGCCTCCGCGCTGTGCGATCCGGATCGGGGCATCATACTCACGCCGCCTTGGCCCGTAAACTCCCGCGCTTGCGCATACACACCTTCGTAGACTGCAACTCTGGTGCTTCGTAAGAAAGAAATAGCGTTCTCCCAAGATCCGAGGGTGCACAGGGCATCAACTGTAACCGCAGGCCACGCATCATAGGCTCCCATTGGACCATGATCAGGGCGATCGGAGTGGGCGGCCGCCACATCAAGCATGGATTGGGTGCGCATCCATTTCTCTGTTAACAACTCACGCTGAACAAACTCGACCATCTGCTGGCGAATGGTAGGAGACAGGTCTGCAGCCATGAACCGGCCAACGGTAGCAAAGTCATAGCAATGCCTCATCTCGACCCGCTTGCCGTCCCGATGCACGCTTGCCCATACACCTTCGCCAGGCTCATACAGAGTCATCACAGCCTTGACTAAGTTGTCAGCTTCTCTGCGAAGCTCGCTGGCTTCCGTATAATTCCCCGTCAAGTCAATGATGTCGGCATACTCACGCATCATCCACACGTTCGCTGAATTGAAAGATGGTACTTTGTGAATATAAGTGGGGACACATTCCAAAAGGTTAGGAGCCTCCCCGTAATCCGCTAGTTTGTCTGATGGTTCGCGTAAAAGTTTCTTCCAATCAGTGGCCAAGACTCGCAATCGTTCTTTTACCGTTTGATCTCCTATCTTTTCAGTCAGGAACTCCTTGTCCTGAGTCACAGACAAATAGGACCACGTCAAGCGGAAGATGGAGAGGTCGTTCGCGGCATAACCTCTGAGATCCCATCCTTTTGGCGTGTTGATTTTCTCAGGCGAAGGGGGACGTGTGGTCTTGAACACGATGACAGCGTCCTCGTGTGGGTCTTGTTCGAGGAAGAGCTGGAGCTGCTCTTTCATCCGCTTGGGTTCGAGCATTGCAAATAACGTCGAGAAGAGTGAGGTGTCCCAATAATAGACAATTCCTTTCGCTCGTTCTCCACTTGTAATGAAGGTTCTTTTACTCCATAGGTTGGTTCAGAGTAGAACCATGAGAGTCAGCCCGCTTCGATAGTAAATTTCCCGGATCGGAGCACCCTCTGTGAACAAAGTAGGCGCGTTACCGGGAAAAAACTCGTTTCCAGGTGCAAAGGGCATCGTTCCAGCGGTCCTCCCACACCGTCTTTGCGCGAATCCATTCCGATTCAAACCACGATATGGGTGCAGCAAACTGAGTCTCGTCATCCTCGATACCAGCTTTCATAAAAAAACGAATTTCACGGTATTGCTCTGGGGGAAGGCTTAACTCCCATTCCACCCGTGCGTCGTCCATCCCGTTGATGGGAGAATCGAAAAATTGATAGATCGCGTTCATCGCGAATTCCTGTGACCTCGCTATTAGCTGAACGCCTCCCATGGCATCCCTGCGAACGCCATCTGTATCGATCGATACCCGGATGGTCTTCTTCGTCGCGCTCGTATTCGTGAGCTTGACCCGCCACAATATGGCAGAGTCTTCCATAACGAGACGGTTCGTCGTCATTATTTCGAGGTCGGGAGTCCGAGTACGTCTCACCGCCTGTAGGCGAACCATTTGCAGCTCGTGCTGTCATACGTCGTACCATCGACCGACATACGGCATAGAGGCAGGGTGTTATAGGTATACCAGCGAGGGCCAGAATCCTTATGAGCTGCCGCCCCGGTAAAAAGTTAACCCCAATCAGATCGGACGCGCAGGCAGCCATCTCATGAAAATTATGTAGCGAAGGCATCTGTGCCAATTGGCTGCAGTCGAGCCATTCTGTTCCTAGCTCGTCAAGCGTTGGAATACCCGGCATCCTTGTGGATGCCGATTCGCCGATTGAAGTAAGCGCCTTGGCTGGCAATAGCGCCATGGCAATCGCGGAAGCTCCTGCTTCACAAAACTGCCGACGGCTAAGGATTTGTCTTGGAGTGTGCTTTTTTTCGCAACTTCACTTTATGCTTCATTACGATCTGTTTCTTATCCTCTTCTTAAAAAAAGCCACGCGATTGGGCAATTCAAGATCGACGGAGTATACAAATAGAGTTCTCGGATACTGGATAGTACTAGCTCCAGCATTTCTCTAACTCGGGTACATAGGGTTGTACCCAGCGCAGACGCCCTACAATCAAGCATCCTGACAGGCTGGTCACTACTCAACTATGTGGCCTCGGCATTCCCACAGCGCCTCGCGTCAATTGAATAGCCAGGTGCATCGCCTCGAGCATACTGCGCTCATCGGCCTTTCCGGTGCCCGCGATATCGAATGCAGTCCCGTGATCGACCGAGGTCCGGATTACGGGAAGACCGACGGTGATGTTCACTCCGGACTCCAGTCCAAGAACCTTCACCGGCCCGTGTCCCTGATCGTGATACATCGCGATGACCAGGTCGAAGTCTCCCCGTTGGGCGCGAAAAAACAAGGTGTCGGCAGGCAGCGGTCCCTCGATGTTCCATCCCTTTTCGCGGCAGGATTCAATGGCCGGCAAGATTTTCTTTTCCTCTTCGCCATAACCGAACAATCCGTTTTCACCTGCGTGAGGATTGATGCCACAGACGCCAATTTTTGGGCTCTCAATCCCCGCTTTCTGAAGCGCACTATAGCCTCGTTGGATGGTTCGCTCGACCAGGCCCGGCTCGATCTTCGCAATGGCGTCAATCAGGCCGATGTGGGTCGTTACGTGTAACACCCGCATCTTCGGCGTGCTCAACATCATGGAAACCTCAGGTGTACCGGTCAAGTCCGCCAGCAATTCGGTATGGCCAGGATAATTGTGACCGCCGGCATGCAGCGCTTCCTTGTTCAGCGGAGCCGTGCAGATCGCCGCGACCTGTTCGTTAATGGCGAGCTTCGCTGCCACCTCAATGTAGTGGAAGGCCGCATCTCCGGCCGTGGAGGACAGCTTGCCCCAGGGCAGGTCTTTCGGAATCAGCTTCAGATCGATGCAATCGACCGTGCCCAGTTGGAACGTGGCCTTTCCTAGTTCATCGACGGAAAGGCTACAGACCTTAAGGCAGCTCCTGACAATATCTCCCGCCTGCCTGAGCCGCTCGGCGTCGCCGATCACCAGGGGGCGGCATCGATCGTAGAGCTCGGCATGGGCCAGGCATTTCATGATGATCTCCGGACCAACGCCGGCGGCGTCTCCCATAGTCATCGCGATAATCGGTCGGTCCATGTTCAGAGCTCTTTCCTTTGGTAAAGATTTACTGTTGAGCTGCGATCGAGTCCGTGCAGAAACTCACGGCAATTCAGCAAAGTTTGCGGGGTGCCAAAAGCGCCCGCCTTGGTAAGTACCGGTAACAGCCCTCTCCAGCCCTCGGTTACGGAGCACGCTAAACCGGCCTCCAGTTCGCTTACTAATCGTAGTCGGTGAACACCCCAGGTTTCCAATACGGCGCGGGCGCTTTCGCCGCCAGTAGCGACGAGGCCGCCGATCCTGTCTGCGTAGGGTTCGACCATCCGAGCTAAAGCGGCAGAAAGCAGTTGCCCCATCGTACGATTGCAAAATTCCGCGCCGGGCACCACGGCGACATCCCTGCCCGCGTCGAACGCTTGCTTCAACGCCAATTCATGCTCGCGCCAGTCCGGCGATGTCTCGCCTGCAAGCAAAGTTTTGGGCGGAATATTGAATGTGAGTACGTCAGATGAGGCGGCGAGGACTTTGACTTGCTCACGCGACACGCTGGAAAGGCTGCCAACGACAAACAGTGTAGGCCCCGAAGCAAGTGGCTGGTCCAAGAACGAGACGGGAGGGTAGCCAACCCCGTACGCGAAACCCGCCGCTTGAGGCAGATGATACGCGAGCCCTGCAGACCCAGCCCAGATCGTGCTTCGCCCAAGAACCATAGAAGCATCGGCGATTGCGCTCAGATCCTGGTCGGTTTCAGCGTCGCAGACCAACACATCGGTATCTGCCGAGAGCGTCTTCATCGCACCCTGTAGAGCTTCTTTGCCAGAACGTATCGAATTCAATCCGATCAACGCAGGACGCAGCCCCACCTCCCGAAGTATTCCAGGAATATGAGCCCGGGCAGGCAAGCTCTCACGCTGCCATAGTTCCGTCTCTTCCAGAGGCTTGCCGTGGACTAGTTGCCAGCCGCTCGAAGTGGTCCGGCCATTCGCGGGGAAGGCGGGCGCCAGCACGGCAACGATACGCTCACGATTTAGAGCAACGTCGCGACGGGCTTCCAGAGCGGCCGCCAGCTCGGCTGCAACATTGCCGCGCAATGTCGAATCAAGTTTCTTGAAGAACAGCTGCCCTTCGTCGCGGATATACTTACGAACGAGTCTCGCCGTTTCAGCTGCGGCCTTCGCGGAATCTAAATGGCGTGTGTTGCCATCCACCGACAAAACGTCGGTATCGATTTCGTCTGCAGTGTCCCCTAAGACGACGAGCGTGCTGAGGCCGTGTCTGGCACAGACAATGCCACAATCGGCTGCTCCTGAGAGGTCGTCCGCAATGACCAGTAACTCGCGCACTCAAGGGACTCCCGGGGTTGATTGTGTCTCTGGCGCGCCTGTTTTCGGTTTACGGCGTGTCCGGCGCGCCCACCACGCGGTCAATGGCGGCACCAGAAATGCAGTGATGATAACGCTCGAGGCCACCAGCGCCGTAGCCGGACCGGCCGCTTCGGCATACTTAGGGTTTGCCGCAGCCACCAACGCCGGCACGACTGCGGCATTTCCAGCCGTCGTTGCGGCGGCAATCCCTGCCGTTCCCGTGCCGCCAATCAACCGGTCGACCAGGATGAGCAAGGTGCCGGAGACCAGGGTCATCGCAATTCCCAGCGCGAAGCCTAACAGTCCGGCTTCCCAAACTTGTCTTAGGTTGAGGGTTGTTCCCAGTGCAAAGGCAAAGAAAGGAATCAGAACTGGTGACGCCTTGAACAAGAAATCGCGCAGATCGGGATCCAGGTTGCCCAGCGCGATCCCGACGCCGAGTGGCAGAATCGCGCCGATCAGAGTTTGCCAGGGAAAGCTCGATAAGCCGGCAACGCCCAGCGTAACCATGGTAAAAAACGGCCCTGATTCCAAAGCCATCATGGAGTAGGCCCCGGCGTCTTCAGAGTTTCCGTAATGATTCATCAAGGCCAGGTAGAGTCCGCCGTTGGTATCGTTTACGGCGGCCACCACGGCAAGCGTGGATATTCCCGCAAACCAGCCGGCACGAATGGGCTGTACGCCGATAAAGTGACCGAGGAGAAAGCCAGCGCCAACCCCCATCGCGAGCTTCGTTGCCATCAGAGCGCCGCCGCGCCGGACCGCGCGAGGAATCGACCGCACAGAGATCGCGCTTCCCATGCAGACGAAGAAAACCGCGATGATGGGAAGAGCTCCGGTGAACAACGCGCCGGTGAAGGAACCGAAAAACTCCGCCGTATGCGGAGCGGCCGTCGTAATGATCGCTCCGCATAACAGCGGTACGGTCATCATTCCTCCAGGCACACTTTCGACCCTTTGTTTGATTCTCACTCGCACCGTCTATCACGATCTGAATCTGCTTCTTCGTGGATCGGCAGTAAAGAAAAGTGGCAATCGGCCGCAGCGTTGAAGCTCAACCGATTCTATCGCGGGAATGCCAGGAGGTAGCCGACACAGCGGATCGTACGGTGTTGGGCCTTGCAGGCGGAATTCATCGAATCCAGATGAACGCTCCAGCCTCTCAGGATGAAGGCTTGAGTCCCTAATGCGCTCATTCGTATCTCAGCGCCAACGCCGGATCCACTTGCATCGCCCTGCGCGCTGGCAGATACGCGGCCATCAATCCCGTCGCTGCAACCAGTCCGCAAACGCCCGCCAGCACAATCGGATTGCGTGCGCCGGTCCCGTAGAGGTAGGCCTGCAGTATCGAGCCTGACGCCAGCGCAGCCGCAATCCCCAGTCCCATGCCGACTGCCACAAGCATGGCGGCTTGGTGCAGCACCATCCGGAACACCATCTGTCGCGGCGCTCCAAGCGCCAACCGCACTCCGATCTCTCGCTTGCGCGCCGCCACCGAGTAGGCCATCACCCCATAAAGACCGACGAGCGTCAACACAAGCGCCAATCCCGCAAACGCACTCAGCAGCACCATCGCAAAACGCGGTTGCGCCAGTTGAAGCCCGATCCGGTCTCGCATTGTGCGCACGTCCGTGACGGGAATATTCCCGTCCATGGAGGCCACAAGACGTCTTACGTCCGGCTCCAGGCTCAGTGGCTCCAATCCAGTGCGTACCACCGAATACATGCAGCACCACTTCGAAAATTGCCCTGCTGTTAAGTAGTAAACAGGATCCAGATCTTGTGACATCGCTCCGTGCCGGACGTCCCCGACGACTCCCACGATTTCCCGCCACACCGGAGGACCGTCGTTGCCGGCTCCGGGTTTCAGCTTCTTGCCAATCACGTTCTTACCGTGGAAAAACTTTTCTGCAAACCCACGGCTGACGATCATCACCTGCGGCGAATTCTCTGTGTCTGCATCGGAAAAGTCCCTTCCGGCAAGCAGCGGTATATCCATCGCCCGGAAGTATTCTGGCGATACGAGATCCATCCGCGCACTCTCCAGTTGACCTTTGGGTAGAGGATGCTCGGGATTTTCAAAGCTGATGTGGACGCTGTTGTCAGTCATCGGCAAAATCACCGAACCAGCGGCAGCTTTCACTCCGGGAAGAGCCCTCAGCTTTTCGAAATATTGCCGATAGAGTTCAGGCCGCGTACTGCTGTATCGCGAATCCGGCGTCTCGAACATGAAGGTCAGCAGATGATCCGTTTTGAACCCCTCATCGCTGCGCGCCAGATGCGCGTAGCTAGTTGCCAGCAGCGCTGCTCCTGCAGTCAGGACAATGCCTAGCGCCACCTGTCCCACGATCACTACTGAGCCCAAACCACGCCGCCCATCCGTTTCGCCTCTCCCGCCATTCTTCAGTGGCGACAGCAGGTCACCTTGCGCTGAGGTAATGGCAGGGACGAGCCCGAACACGAATCCTGATGCCAGCGATACGGCCAGCGCAAATGCGAGCACCGGCAAGTTCACACCCGCGTCCGCCACGCGCGGCACGCTATCGCCAATCAGGCGCAGTACCACCGGCGTGGCTGCGAAGGCTAATGCGCACCCTGCCAAACCGCCCAACGCGCTCAGCATCAGACTCTCAACTAGCAGCTGCCGCACCAGGCGCGATCGGTTCGCGCCCAAAGCCGAACGCATCGCCATCTCTCTCGTGCGCTCCCGCGACCGCACCAGCAGCAGATTCCCCACATTCCCGCATGCGATCAGCAATACCAATCCCACTGCTCCCAGGATGACCATCAGTAGTGTGCGCGTGTCCCCAAGCAGGGCGGTGAGCTCACTCAGCACGTGTGCCGAATTGTTCTCTGTATTGGTATCCGGATATTTCTGTGCCAGGCGTCCAGCGATTGCCTTCATCTCAGCATCTGCCTGCGCCGACGCGACGCCCGGCTTCAGCCGACCTATCACCGCCAGCTCGTGATTGCCACGATTCGCCGTGTTGGCTTTCGGTGTTCCATCATTGTCCACAGCGAGCGTCGTCCAGAATGTGTTCTGCGGCGCGTCAACTGGGAATCGGAACGTCGTCGGCATCACGCCCACAATCCTGTACGCTTCGCCGCTCAGTTGAATTCTCCGGCCGACGATCCTGGGGTCGGATCCGAACTGCGAGACCCACAGCATATGACTGATCATCACCACTCGCGAACCCGCTTCCTCATCTTCCGGCCGGAAACCCAGCCCCTGCTCAGGCTTTACCCCTGCCAGCGGCAGCAGATTCCAGCTCACCACCTCACCATCCAGATGCTGAGGCCGCTCTACGCCCGTCAGCGTGAGCGATTCACCGTGGTACGACACCAGTTCCTCGAAGCTCTGACTCTGCGCGCGCCAGTCAAAAAAATCGGGATAGCAAACTGCGCCGTCCGGCATCGCTCCAGCCATTTGCCGCGACCGTACTTCCATCAACTGCTCCGGATGCGCGTAAGGGAGAGGCCTCAGGAGCACCGCGTCCACAATGCTAAAGACTGTGGTGTTTGCTCCAATACCCAGCGCCAGGGTCAGCACCATTGCCGCATGCAGGCCGGGCTTCTTGGCCAGCATTCGCATCCCAAAACAAACATCGCGCCACAACTCGCCAACCAAAAGCATGCCCCGCTGGCCTCTTTGCCGCTCCTTCAATAAGGTGACGTTGCCAAACTGTCTTCGAGCCGCCCGCGCTGCATCCTGCGCACTCATCCCCTGCCCTCGATAACGCTCCGTCAGCAGCGCAATATGCTCATGAATCTCTTCGTCGAGTGCCGCATCTTCGCGGCGTTGCGAAACCTGCCCCAACACTCTCGCCCAGAGTACTCGAAGTCTCCGCATCACTCTACGCCTGCCTTTCGAGTTTCAGCACGCGCTCCATCACGCCTGCAACGCGCCCCCAATTCTCCGTCTCCCGTTTCAGCTGCTTCGTTCCCTGCCGCGTGATTGAGTAGAATCTCGCGCGGCGATTGTTCTCACTCGTACCCCACTTCGAGGTAATCCAGCCCTGCTGTTGCAGTCTTAGCAGCGCGGTGTAGACCGTGCCCTCGTTTAAATCCAGTACCCCGTCACTCACCTGCTCGATGCGCCGCGCAATTCCAAACCCGTGCAGCGGCCCAAGGGCATACAGAGTCCTCAACACCATCAAATCCAGCGTTCCCTGCAGCACTTCCGATTTCCTGTCACCCACCGGCTTCTCCTTTGGACATTGCAAAGAAGCTAGCACATGTTCCTATGCAGCGTCCATAGGAGAGAAAGCCATATTCGTCTATAGCTCCGGCAAGTGGCCGAGAAACGACTTATCGGAAATTGACTTCGAACATCCATTCATCGCATGACCTGAACCGGCCGGAAGCCAAGCGCTTCCGGGTCGAACTCCTCAATCTCAACATCCCGAAATAGACCTTGTGCCAGTTTCCAATACGTACAATCGTTGAGAGCCAATGTGTTCTCACTGCGGCTCAGCATCCCAATCCGGCCCTCAGGAGAAATGTCCATGGCTCGAATCAAGCTCCTCCCCATGCTGTTAGGTCTGTCCTTTCTTGCCGCTGGCGGTCAAGTACCTTCGAACACAGGTCGTTGGATTGTTTCGACAAACTATTTAGGCACTCCTCTGACTCCCCTCCTCAATCTTGAACAGACTGGCGAAAAAGTGACGGCCACAAGCCGGGGCTACAAATATGTCGGTACTCTTCACGGGACTGCTCTGCATCTCATGGCTACAGATGAACAGGGCAATACCGATGAAATCACTGCCACGCTCACCGACGGCAAGATGGAAGGAACGGATACAGAAACGGACGCCCATGATAAGGCGCACCCGATGACTCTTAAATTTGCGGCTATTTTGGCTCCTGCTCTAGAACATCCCCAGCCCCAAACTCATGAATTCACGCCGACGGTCTTCTATCGCCAGGTATCCGCCTTCAACAAGCCGGTCCTCACTATCAATCCTGGAGATACGATTCACACCACTACGGTGGATGCCGGCGGCACGGATATGAATGGGGTCAAGCGGTCCCTCGGCGGCAACCCTCAGACCGGCCCCTTTTACATAACGGGAGCAATGCCGGGAGACGTGCTCGTTGTCCATATTAAGAAACTCATCTTGAATCGCGACTGGGCGGAGAGCGACGACGGGCTTGATGAGCGTGCCTTGAATAGCGATCTCGCCGTCAAGGTTAAGGAGAACGGTAAATCTGTCCGTTGGCATCTCGACCGAGCGGCAGGGACTGCAACTCCCGAAACCCCCGCAGAACACCTCAAACATTACACGATCCCGCTAAAGCCCATGCTCGGTTGTATCTCTGCTGCGCCTGGCACTGCGCAGGCCCCACCCGGCACGGGCGATTCGGGATACTACGGTGGAAACATGGATTTCAACGAAATCAGGGAAGGCGCAACGGTCTATCTTCGCGTGGCAAACCCCGGCGCTCTCCTCTATTTCGGCGACGCACATGCAGCACAAGGTGACGGCGAGCTTAATGGCAATGCTTTGGAGACATCCATGGACGTGGAACTGACTGTTGACGTCATCCCAAACAAACGCATCGGAGATCCTCGCGTGGAGACGGCCACCGACATCATCACCATGGGGCTTGACGGTTCGCTCGATGACGCTTTCAAAGAAGCTACAAGCGATATGGCTTCGTGGCTCGAAGAAGACTACAAGCTTACGCCTTCCGAGATTGCGCAGGTGCTTGGAACGGCCGCCGAATATCATGTCAGTGAAGTTGCTGACAGGAACGCCGGGATAGTGTTGAGGATCAACAAAGCCCGTCTCGCCACGCTCGTGAAATAGGAGATGTTGATTGCGGTGAAACGCGGCACCGGCTAATGGTGGCCCAATCACATGCCGACCTTGGTTACAAAGCTACAATATTTGGTTTGAACGTCTTCAGATCGTCGAAAAGAGGTTCAGATCCACGGGAGTATATTTGACTTGGCTATGGCGACGAATCCAGCGTCCGGCAACCGGCCGCGTGAGAGGAACATTCCTGCAGCACTCATCGACGAGGCGCGCCAGCACGTCTACGAGGCCGCCATTCGCACTCCGCTTGTACGCCTGAACTATGACGGCCCTTGCGATATCTATCTGAAGCTGGAGTGCCTGCAACCGATTGGCTCATTCAAAATTCGTGGAGCCTGGAACGCGGTTCGGCTTCTCCCCGAAGAGCAGCGGCGGCAGGGCGTGTGGACCGTCAGTGCTGGCAACGCTGCCCAAGGGGTGGCTCTCGCCGCTCGCCGAGCTGGTGTGCCCTGCAAAATCCTCATGATCGATGCGGCTCCGCAGGCCAAGTTCGATGCGGTGCGCCGTTTGGGCGGAGAGGTTGTCAGAGCTACTTACGATCAGTGCTGGAAGGCCCTGGCCGACCGCAGGCATATCGCCATGAACGGCGCATTTATCCATCCCTTCGAGGATGACGCGTTCATCGCAGGTAATGCCTCGGCCGGGCTCGAAATCATCGAGGATCTGCCTGATGTGGATTGCGTCGTGGCCGGCTTCGGCGGGGGCGGCCTGTCGTGCGGTATTGCTGCTGCTCTCAGAGCTCGTGGACACAAGGCCAGGGTCTTCGCGGCTGAGCCGGAGACGGCGGCTCCGCTCGCGGAGTCGTTCGCCGCGGGCTCACCCCAGAATTTCCCTAACTGGCAAGCCAGTTTTGTCGACGGGTGCGGAGGTAAGTCCGTCTTTCCCCGCATGTGGGACCTCGCGCATCATCTGCTCGCCGGCTCCATTGTTTCCTCACTCGAGGAGACGCGCAACGCCATGCGCCTTGTAGCGGAGCGAAATCGCGTCATCAGCGAAGGCGCGGGTGCCTGTGCGGTAGCAGCTGGCCTCAGCGGCAAATGCGGGACCGGCACGGTCGTCTGCGTGGTGAGCGGCGGCAATATTGATCTGCCCACGTTCGCAGAGCTGGTGATCCGAGAGTAGCCAGCCGGGCGTTGAAAAAAGGCGCGCATGGAGGGCGGCCACCTGCGTGCAGGCCGCGGAAACGGCATAGCCGGCAATTTTGACACGCTAAAAGAGCGCAGAAGTGTGTATATTGGCGAGGGCTGACACAGAGAAGCGAAGCGCTTCATTGTGGGCCTCTTTGGGAGGTAGGCGTTATGCAGGGTCCCAAACGAGCATTGTCCATCTGCCTCAGCATTAGCCTTACATTGAGCGTGATCGATCTCGACGGTTGCAATAAGAAGTCGGATCAGGCTCCAGCAGGCCAGGGGCAGGCGCCGGCAGCCACCTACGCCTCTCCTACGCCCGACCAACTCTATCAACTCGTCGCTCCCATTGCATTGTTCCCCGACAATTTACTCGCGCAGGTGCTGGCCGCTTCCACTTATCCCGATCAGGTCACTGCCGCTTATAACTGGATCAAGCAGAATCCGAGCCTGAAGGGCCAGCAACTGATGCAGACGGTTGATCAGCAGCAGTGGGACGCCAGCGTCAAAGGCCTGACACAATTTCCGGACATCCTGAGCCAGCTGGCGACAAACCTCTCCTGGACCTCCGCCCTTGGAGATGCCTATTTCAACGTCCCGCAGGACGTAATGAACGCGATACAGGTCATGCGGCAGCGCGCATACCAGTCCGGCAATCTGAAGAGCAACCAGCAGCAGAACGTGTCGGTCCAGAACCAGGCGCCGGGTTCCACACCCGCACCATCATCCTCGGGCGAAGCGCAAACGACTGTGGTACAGGCCCCGCCGCAGACCATTGTTATCCAACCGTCGCAGCCTGAAGTGGTGTACGTGCCCACGTACAATCCGACAGTCGTATATGGAGCGCCCGTTGCAACATATCCCGGATACTCGACCGGCGCCCTGGTGGCGAGCAGCCTGATCACATTCGGGCTCGGTATCGCGGTAGGAGCCGCTATCAACGGCGGCGGATGCTGCGGCTGGGGTTGGAATTCTTGGGGATGCGGGTGGCATAACTCGACAGTGGTCTACAACCGCAACACATATATCTCGACATCGAATACATTCGTCAACCGCAACAACTATTATCGCAACGCCAACTACAACAACATCAATCGAAACAATATCAATACCAACAATATCAACCGCAACAACTTCAATCGCAACAATCGCGCCGATAACTTCCACAACACAGCACGCAACAACAACGTCACCACACCGCGTTTCGATCAGAAATATGATCAGCCACAGTTTCGAAATCATCAGGCAAGTCTTGGCCAGAACAATCGGCAGCAGCTAGGTGCGGCCAACCAGCCAAGAATAAATCAGGCAGGCAACCAAGCAAGGCTGAATCAACCGGGAACCAGCCAACCAAGATTGAACCAGCCTGCCGCCGGTACAAGGGAAGCCCAGAGCCGCGGCGCCGGCAACTTCAATCAGCCGCAGCGTGACCCGGCCCGCGGCTACGGACAACAACCCAGCCGCGGAACTGACATGGGCGCGTTCAGCAACTACAGCCCGGGAGGCAACGCGAGGACAAACAGCGCCCGTGGGCAACAGAGTCTGCAAGGGAACCGGAATCCTGGCGGTGGCGCGGTACGGCCGGCTGCAGCGCCAGTATCGCGCCCGGCCCAGCGACCAGCAGGCCACCGGCGCTAATGGTCATGCCGTAGCGAGTCAAAGGTAGGAGGGTAAATTTGATGGCTTCGGAAACACGTTCGCACAAACCGATTCTGTTGGCCTGTCTCTCCCTGATCGCAGGCGGCCTGGCGCTTCTTCCAGCACACGCGCAACGGAGCAACGAGAAGACATTCGCATCGCCAGGCGCAGCCGTGCTGGCGTTTTACAACGCGGCAAAATCGAATGATGCTCAGGCGATGGACGCGATCTTCGGCACGAATGCGAAGAACATTCTGCACACAGGCGACGACGTTGCAGACAAGAACATGATCGCCAACTTCGTTCGCCGCTATGATGAGATGCATCGCGTCGTCATCGAACCCGACCAGACTGCGTCTCTGTATGTTGGCGCGGAAAACTGGCCCGCGCCGATTCCCATCGTGAAGAACAGCAACGGCGCATGGTATTTCGATACTGAAGCCGGCATGAAGGAAATTCTCTACCGTCGCATCGGGACCAATGAGAACGATGCCATCGAGAGCCTTTACGGGCTGGTCGACGCGCAGCGCGAGTATGCATCAGAGCCGCGCGACGGTGACAAGACAAAACATTTCGCGTTGAAGTTCATCAGCACGGCGGGCAAGCAGGATGGGCTGTACTGGAAGACAGAGGACAAAGAGCCGGCGAGTCCCATTGGACCGCAAGTCGTTGGCGCAACCAATGAAGGCTACAACCTGCAGCAGGGCCATGAAACGCCTTTCCACGGATACTACTTCCGTATGCTGACCAGACAGGGCCCCGCGGCGAAGGGCGGCGCTCGCGACTACATCGTCAACGGCCAACTCACTCGCGGCTTTGCCTTCGTCGCCTATCCCGCCGAATACCGCAACTCCGGGGTGATGACCTTCATCATCAACCACGACGGCGTGGTCTATGAGCAAGACCTCGGTCCGGACACCGTGAAGCTTGGTGCCGCGATGTCAGAGTACAACCCGGATTGGGCGTGGAATCGCGAGGATTAGGTGGCGCTCAAAACCATAGAAGCTGCCATCTCCTGAATATTTTCTTAACAATGCTGCGAGGAACAACATCGTGGGTCAGCTCGTCGTCGGCTACTCTTAATGCCTTAAAAGCATTAAGGGTGGATGGGTTCTGGACTAAAAGTGAACATGCCGCTTTTGCCGTGCTGTGCCCAATTTGTGCCTACACACACCCCGCATTTCTACCCTTCCTGCGTCACTGGCACAATGAAAAATCAGTAACTTATTGACCGGCAATCCGAACCGAAAGTTCGAATCCCTCTCCCTCCGCCATAAATTCGTCTAAACCTATCCCACGAAAATCTGATTCGTATGGGCTCACTGTAGCCTTTTCACAATACGTTTCATCGGTTCGTTCGGGCCTTATCCAGCCGGGATCAGGTCACGGGATCGGAGATGGTGGCTTCTGCATATGATCCCGCGTATCTTCTTTTCTGTGGTTTCCGACAGAGTTTTCTGTGTGATAAACCGGAGGCACGGATAAAAATTTCCGCGTAGGATAAGAAGTTGACTCGTACTCCACTGCCGGGTGGACAATCCAGATGAACCCAGTCACCACGCGCTTATCGCCCAGAGCATCGTTTGAAAAGACGCTGGCCAGCGCCAAGCGCACGATGCTCTTGAGTGAAATTATTCTCCTGGCCATCGACAGCTTCCGCGCGAGCAAAGTGCGCTTCATGCTGACGGCACTCGGCATGGTGATTGGTTCTGCCTCCCTCATCCTCGTCGTCACCATCGGGCTTACCGGCAAGCAGTACATTCTGAATTTGCTCCAGAGTATCGGCACCAATATGGTGTACATCGAGTACACCGGTGGCGGCTCGGGCTCCGTCAATAATTTTCAAAGCGACTACCTGACGCGCGAAGATGAGCGCGCTGTGGACGAGCAAGTGCCTGCCGTCATGTATTCATCCCCCATGCTGGAAATGCACGACCGCATCGGGATCAACGGTGTTGAAAAAGAACTGCTTGTGCTGGGAGTCAGCCCGCAATACCGGCAGGTGCGCAATCTTAAAGTGCTTTCCGGACGATTCTTCGACGATCAGGATGAGGTCAGCCACACCAAAGTCGCGGTCGTCACGCAAATCTTTGCTCAGGAAATGTTCGGGAGCCAGGACGCTGCCATCAATCAGAGTTTTCAGCTCAGCGGCATTCCCTTTACGATCGTCGGGACATTCAAAGAAAGCGTCGATACTTTCGGGCAGTCTGAGATTTCTGATCAGACCATTCTGATTCCTTATTCAGTCGCACGCTACTTTACCGGCACCGACAACGTAAAACAGATTTTCTTCACCATTCGCGACAAAAATGATGTGGAGGAAGCAGCACGTCAAATTGTGACTGCCGTGAGCGCACGCCATCTCAAAAATTCCGTCTACAAAGCAAGCACCTTGACGGATCTGTTAACCACAGCCGGACTGATAGCCGATGCGCTTACCGTCGTCCTCTCGCTAGTAACGGCGGTTACACTCGCCGTCGGCGGCGTAGGCATCATGAATATTATGCTGGCCACGGTACGCTCGCGTATCCGCGAAATTGGGATTCGCAAAGCATTGGGCGCAACCGCGCGCGAGATTAAGCTTCAATTTCTAATCGAAGCTATTTTCATCTCGCTGAGCGGTGGGATTGTGGGAACCATCGTCGGCCTTGCAGTACCGATTTCCATCCGCATCTTTACTGACTATCAGATTCCCATTAGAGGCTGGTCTGTCGTGATCGCGCTTGCTACCTCGACCATTGTCGGCGTGATCTTCGGAACCTTGCCTGCAAATCGCGCGGCCCAGCTTGATCCCGTCGAATCGCTCAAGTACGAGTAGCCCAGACATTTACTGCATACCCAGACATTTACTGCATATGTGTGTTCGCCGGAACAATCGTCACAGCAAACTGCATCTGCGTTCCTTCAGGCACGTGAACATTTCTACCCTTTGATACAAAAGTGCCTGAGTTCGACTGATGAATATCGCTCTGCAGTGTCACCCCTTCTACGCCGCTCGGCTGCGATGCCGGTGTATCGCTTGTAGGCGGGGGCATTTGCGCGTTTGATGTCGGTGGAGGCGCCATCGAACCCCGGCCACCACTCCCGCCTGACATGGGCGCGCTTCCAGCCATCGGCGCGCCATCCGAAACAGGAGCTCCGCCAGCCGCCTGCATCCCGTTATTCGGAGGAGAAATCTGCATCACTGTCGTCTTAACGGGCACTTCCTGACCGCCTTTGAGTTGCGCTTTGTCGAATGTCACCTGCACGGATGAATCGCCCTTATTTTCGGACGGCTGCACTTGATCGATATGCCCAACCAACAGGGTGCCCTTTGGCAGCACCTGCGCATCCGGAACCTTCACGTCATCCAGCAACTTGGCCGTCACAGGATCGCCTTGTTTCGCTTTCTTCGCGTCTAGAGTTTTACTCAGGTATGCGTGTGCAGGGACCATCTGGAGCGTTCGCACTGTTGCCTCTCCACTTCCTGCATCCTGTGCATGCACCATCGCGGAAGCCACAAAAAGCAGGCTCGCGACACCCAGAGAAAATCCCCTTCTTAAGTCCTTCATCGCACGACTCCTTGTACGCAACAGTAAGGCAACAACCCTAAGATCAACAACCTAAAGACTCCCAGCAAGCGATTGCCCCTCAAACGCGACTCACACGTCCACCTGTTGAATGACGCCGAAAATCTATGTTTTGTTGCCCTTTCCCATTCATTTTTCTAACTCTGTAGACAGGGCAGACCCCTCCTTGGCGCTTCAGAATGCTGCTGCTGGTAAACTATATGAAGGAAATACGATCCAGCTGCCTTGCCTGCTTGTCCAACCAGCGGCAATCCGCCAAACTTTTTAAGTCTGATTTACGAAGAGAAGAGGAAATCTGCGCCCATGAGCACTACGATCCGCAACATCGCCATCATCGCCCACGTCGACCATGGCAAAACCACGCTCGTGGACGCCATGCTGCGTCAGGCCGGTACATTCCGCGCCAATGAAGCTCTCACGGATCGCGTGATGGACTCGAACGACCTGGAACGCGAGCGCGGCATCACGATTCTCGCCAAGAACACAGCCATCTATTACCAGGATTCGAAAATCAACATCGTCGACACCCCGGGCCACGCCGATTTCGGCGGCGAAGTAGAGCGCGCTCTCAAAATGGTCGACGGAGTCATTCTGCTGGTCGATGCCTCGGAAGGCCCGCTGCCGCAAACGCGGTACGTTCTCTCGAAGGCACTCGAAGCGAAACTGCAGCCCATCCTCGTCATCAACAAGATCGACCGTCCGGATGCGCGTCCGCAGGAAGTGCTCAACGAAGTCTACGACCTGTTCATCGATCTCGATGCGACGGAGGACCAGCTCGATTTCCCCGTGCTCTACACCAACGGCAAGCTGGGGCTCGCGAGCAAGGACGCAGCCACTCCCGGAGCCGATCTGCAGCCGCTTTTTGAAACCATCGTCGGCACAATTCCGCCAGCCAGCGGCGATCCAGAAGGGCCATTGCAAATTCTGGTAACGAATCTCGACTACTCCGATTACCTTGGCCGCCTCGCTATCGCCCGCGTCTTCAATGGAACGCTACGCACTGGTGATGAGGTCAACATTTCCCGGCGCGACGGCACTCTGCACAAGACTCGCATCACCAAGCTCTTCAGCTTCGCCGGATTGAAGCGCGTTGATATTGAAACCACTGAAACTGGCGACATCGTTGCTGTTGCCGGCGTCGAGGGCATCACGATTGGCGAGACCATCACAGGTGTAGAGAATCCGACGCCGCTGCCGGCTATCGTCATCGACGAGCCGACAATCGCCATTCAGTTCTCGGTCAACAACTCGCCATTTGCTGGACGTGAAGGCCAGTTCGTCACCTCGCGTAACCTTCGTGAACGCCTGGACAAAGAGCTGCTGACGAATGTTTCCATCCGTGTCGAGGACACGGGCAGCCCCGATAGCTTCAAAGTTCTGGGTCGTGGCGAATTGCAGCTCGCCATCCTGATCGAGATGATGCGCCGTGAAGGATTCGAACTGATGGTTGGCCGTCCTGAGATTGTCACCCGCACCATCGACGGCAAAGTGATGGAGCCGGTCGAGCATCTCACCATCGACATTCCGGAAGCCTTCGTCGGCACCGTCATCGAGCGCCTTGGGCCTCGCAAAGGCGAGATGACCAAGATGCACAATCATGGATCAGGCCGCGTGCGCCTGGAGTTCCGCGTACCCAGCCGTGGCATCATCGGCCTGCGCAGCGAAATGCTGACGGAGACGCGCGGCACCATCGTCATGAATGCGCTCTTCGACGGCTACATTCCGTATCAGGGCGAGATCCCACAGCGTCTCACCGGTGCGCTCATCTCCGACCGATCCGGTTCGATTACCGCATATGCGCTCGATAGCCTCCAGGATCGTGGCACGCTCTTTGTGCAGCCCGGGGTGGAAGCGTATGAAGGCATGATCGTCGGCGAGCACTCGCGCGACAACGATCTCGACGTGAACGCCGTACGCGAAAAGAAGCTGACCAACATGCGCGCTTCGAGCGCCGATGATGCGATCCGCCTCGCGCCGCCTCGGCTACTGAACCTTGAACAGTCGATCGAGTTCATCGCCGACGACGAGCTAGTAGAAGTCACGCCGAAATCGCTGCGCCTGCGCAAGAAAATACTGCAAGCTAACAAGCGTCCGAAGCGCTACGCTGTGCCTACGGCGTAAATTCCATCTTATATAAACTCGAGGCCCGTAATACGGGCCTCATCTCTTTTGCCTCGTCTCACATTTCTCAGCGTAGATCATTACGGCGCGCGAAATCTGCAACCAGAGCTGCAATCGAATCGGGAACTTCAAGCGTCGCAAAGTGTCCTGCGTCGAGAATGTGTATCTCTGCCGTAGGAGCCTCACGCAGATAAGCGATAGCACCCGGCACCGTAAAAAAGTTGTCGCGACTCCCCCATATCACTTCAACGGGTATATGAAGTGATTTCAGCAGTGTTTGCCACTCGGGATAGCGTGGCAGGTTGGAACCGTAATCAAACCATAGGTCAAGATGCGCGTCCACAACACCGGGACGCTGTTGCGAGATGATCGTCAGCAATTCATTGTCCGGGGTTATATTTGGCCCCAGGGTCCAATTGGATGCACTCGGGAAAGGCATATGTGCCGCTTCATCCGCGAATTGCTTGTCACTCGCTAAATCCCGATTGCGCCAATAGCTTCGGAGCTTGCCATTCGGGTCTTGGGCGAAGGGAAACCCGTCGAGATGGATCACACCATTTTGAACGATGATCGCGGAAACATGATCGGGTGCAGCCTGCATGAGCCGAAACCCGATTGGTGCTCCATAATCCTGCATATAAAGCGCGTATCGCTTGATGTTTCGGGTGCGAGGAAATGCGCCACTGTCTCAGCAACATGGTCAAAGGTATACGGATACTCTTTGTGGTTCGGAGCATCAGAGTACCCGTACGATGGATAATCCATCGCAATCACATGCAATTGACCTGTAGCTGCCAGTTGCTCCATCACGGCTTGATACATGATGGAAGAAGTCGGACTGCCGTGCAGGAACACTAGAGTGGGCGCTTCGACCGGACCGCCTTCACGATAAAAGAGGCTAAGGCCGTCGACGGATTGCCATCCATAATGCAAGGCTGTCAGCTTGGGCTGTATACGGTTCTGCGAACTATCTGCTGGAACCGATGGGCTGTCCGCAGAACTCGCCTTGTCTACCTGTGCATTCGTATTGATTGCCAGAGCTGTCACCAGAATCCATAGCCCGATATTTCTCACAGCCTCTCCTCGGATTTTTGCTCCATAACATGTCTACTCGGTAGGAATGTAGACGCTGGTTGCATGCATTGGTAATCGTCATTTAGAAAGCGTGGCTTCGCATTTGCGCTCAACCGGTTTCATTTCACCACCCATCGGCATTCCCCTGCGCCAGGCAGCCATCAAGTCGCTTATTTCGATCTTCTGCTCGCTGAAAACCATTCAGCCGCTGTGTTACTGTTTGAAAAGAGCAGCCTTGCTTCTGGTACGCAAGGGTTGTTCGCATCGATTTCATGTCTTATCAGCCGAACCTGTTTTCGTCCAACGCACCAAACGGCTCGGCCGAACCCGCTCCCAAACCTGCGCCGCAATTACTCCCTGAGCAACATCGCACACCCACCTGGCTGCGCCGCGTCGATCTGTTTCTGCGCGTCATTGTACGGCTCTACCTTGGCCTGCTGGTGGTGGCGTTGCCGTGGACGCATCTATGGGACGAGAATCATCTGTTTAATCTGGTGCCGCAGATTGCGTGGCTTGCCGACAATGGCGTCGTGCGCGGTATCGTCTCCGGGCTAGGCTTGCTTAACCTCTGGATCGCGATCAGTGATGCGATCGAATATCGTGAGCCGTAACGATGTCTGAAAAGGACCCGTCCCTGCTAGCAGCCGCGCCTCTAGCGTACGAAAACCCTCTATTTCTCAACAGCCCTGAAGGGCGTGCCATTCGTATCCTCTCGGAATATTCCGAACCGCTTGCCCGCTTCCGCCGGGAGCGCATTCAGGATACGGTGGTCTTCTTCGGCTCCGCGCGCTTTCGCGCTCTCGATGAAGCCAGCCACGAACTGGAGTTGCTCGAGAACACGGGTTCGCAACAACCGGCTCCCCAGGAAGAGCAGCCAGCGCGCCAGCCCGAGCTTGAAGAAGGCACAGCCAGCGAGCTCAAGCTGCGCCGCGCCGAGGCCGCCGTGGAGATGGCGAGATATTATGAGGACGCGCGCAGGCTTGCCTACCTGCTGACGGAGTGGAGCAAGACCCTCAAGTCGCGCCGGCATCGTTTTGTCGTCACCTCCGGCGGTGGACCCGGCATTATGGAAGCAGCCAACCGCGGCGCACACGAGGCTGGCGGCAAAACCATCGGGCTGAATATCAAGCTTCCGTTTGAGCAGGCTCCCAACCCCTACATCACTCCCTCGCTCAATTTCGAGTTTCACTATTTCTTCATGCGCAAGTATTGGTTTGCGTACCTAGCAAAAGCGCTCGTTGTCTTTCCCGGCGGATTCGGCACTCTGGATGAAATGTTCGAGCTGCTGACACTTGCGCAGACCCAGAAGCTGGCAAAAAAAATCACCGTTGTCGTTTATGGCTCCACGTACTGGCAGAGTGTTCTGAATCTGGATGTGCTGGTGGACAAGGGCGCCATCTCACCCCGCGATCGCGATCTCTTCCAGTTCGCCGACACTCCGGAAGAGGCCTTTGCCCTGCTGAGGGATGGCTTAACCCAAAACCATCTGACCGTCGAAACGCCTGCCGCGGCCGCAGACGATGATCATGCACTGCGCCCGGAAATAGCAAAGACGAGACGCTAAAGATTTTTTGGTACAAGCACGATAACTTATTACTTACTGTAAAGAAATTAGTTATCCTCCCCGAAGTTACTTGCATGCCTTTCGCCCGTTCGATATCTGAGAGAAATCGGCGTACCGCGTTATAAAAGCCAGTCCTAACATCCCACGTATATACTGTCTCCTCCCGCGCACCGGTTGACTCCAAAATAGCTGAGCAGGAAGGGTACTTATATGCAATTCGATGTAGTGATCCTGATCACCGTACAATCGGGTACAGCAAACGAAGAATTGAGGTAGAATTTGGGCTTCGCTGGAAATTGCCTCGGCAAGATGAGGCAAATACATAGAGTTGGGCTACATATAAGCTTCGAACCTCGTATCCTCACAGATTTCCTCTTGAATACTTCTTCCTGCCGACTCACCCCACATGTCATTAGCAATCCGGGTACCTTCAGGAATTGACTTTCCTTTCTTATCTTCGTAATGCCGCGTTCATGGTGCAATCCGATACTTGCAGCAGGGAAAGGAAGTATCGCGGAAACCTCGACACATGAATAGGTTGTGCGAGGCGCATGGAGGGGACATGACCGCATTACGGCGCATCTCGTATCAGTGGAAGGATCCTCAGGCCGGCGAAAACTACTCAACTGGCGTTTCCCTGCATAGCCACACGAACCAATCCAAGGAAACTCTCGACTTCATTGCCAATCTTGGAGCCCAGTACCGGCTGCTTCGCCCTGTCTTCAGCGAAGCAGATCGCCGCTCCCGCGAGCGACACCATATCCCGCTCAACTACGCGGCTGCCTATTGGACACCCCCACTCACACCCCGGCTTGCATTCGACCTTGAGAGCGGTCAAATCCAAGAAAAGCTCGGCTTAACGCCGCTGGTCTCCATTACTGACCACGACAATATCAACGCGCCCATGTTACTCCGGACGGTCGCCTCGGCCCGGCACATTCCCGTCTCGGTAGAGTGGAGCGCGCCTTACGGCAGTGATCAGGCCTTTCATCTCGGTATCCATAATCTGCCCAGCGAAAGCGGCACTATATGGATGAAGGCCTTCGAGGAATATACCGCGCATCCCGATGAAGCAACGTTGACCGAAATTCTGGCAGTACTGCATGCGCTGCCGAATGTTCTCATCGTCTTCAATCATCCGATGTGGGACCTGTACATGATCGGCGAAGCAAAACACAAGCTGAGGGTGCAGGATTTCATGGCGAAGAACCATGAGTTCATCCACGCGCTGGAACTGAATGGGCTTCGCCACTGGGAAGAAAACCGCACAGTAAAAAAGATGGCGCAGCAGTGGAACAAGCTGTTGATTTCCGGCGGCGACCGCCACGGGATTGAGCCGAATGCCAACGTCAACCTGTCGAACGCATCATCGTTCACAGAGTTTGTGCACGAAGTCCGTTATGAAGGCCGCAGCCACGTCCTGTTTATGCCGCAGTATGCAGAGCCGTGGAAGCATCGCATCCTGGCATCCACCCTCGATGCCATCCGCGACTATCCGGAGTTTCCACAAGGATCACGTTTTTGGGATGAGCGCGTCTTCCATCCCGACCATAACGGTGTGATTCGCCCAGTACGCGAACTCTGGCCGAATCATCACGCACCCTACTCAATAAGCCTGGTAATCAAGGCCGTCCGCCTGATGGGCAGCCGTCCTGTTGCCGGAGGTCTGCGCGTGGCCTGGAGCGAATCGCGCGAGCTGCAATTTGCGTTGGGTGAAGAGGCAGTTTAGTTGGTTTTGCTTCTCTGCATGAATCGAGGCGCTACGACTGTAGCGCCTCAACTGTTTGCGCGACGCGCAGGATCATCGCCTCATCAAAATACTTGCCCAGGATCTGCACTCCAATCGGCAAACCTTCTGATGATTTGCCGCACGGAACGGAAAGCCCGCAGATGCCGGCAAGGCTGGCGGTAACAGTGTAAATGTCCGCGAGATACATCGACACCGGATCGTCGACTTTCTCCCCGAGTTTGAAGGCTGGAGTCGGCGCGGTCGGAGTCAAAATCGCATCGACCTCCGTAAACGCCTTCAGAAAGTCCTCCGCAAGCAGGCGCCGGACCTGTTGCGCCTTCTTGTAATAAGCATCGTAATAGCCGGCGCTCAGTACATAGGTTCCAAGCATAATGCGGCGTTTGACCTCCGCCCCGAATCCCAGATCGCGCGAGCGTCGATACATGGCCGAGAGTGTGCCGGCATCCTTAGCGCGGAAACCATAGCGCACGCCATCGAAACGAGCGAGGTTCGCGCTCGCCTCCGCCGTCGCGACAACGTAATAGGTGGGAACCGCATAGCGGGTATGCGGCAGGGAAATAGGCTTTATGGAAGCGCCGACAGCGCGCAGCTGGTCGATGCTGCGTTCCACGGCGGCGCGCACTTCGGGGTCGAGACCTTCGGCAAAGTATTCTGATGGAACGCCAAGCCGCAGTCCGGCAACTCCCTTATCGAGCTCAGCGGTGTAATCGGTAATGGGCAGCGGCGACGAGGTCGCATCCTGCGGATCGTGACCCGCAATCACTCCCAGAACTGTAGCGGCGTCACGCACATTCGCGGTGAACGGCCCGACACGGTCGAGCGACGATGCGAAGGCGATCAGGCCATAGCGCGACACGCGTCCATAGGTGGGCAGGATGCCAACGACACCGCAGAATGATGCGGGCTGGCGAATAGAGCCACCTGTATCCGTGCCTAGCGTGGCGACCGCCATACCTGCAGCCACCGCTGCAGCCGACCCACCGCTGGAACCGCCGGGTACGCGGTCGAGAGCATGCGGATTGTGCACCAGACCGTACGCAGAATTTTCATTCGAGGATCCCATGGCAAACTCATCACAGTTGAGCTTGCCCAGAACGACTGCGCCGGCAGCTTCCAGCTTCTGTACCGCGGTAGCGGTGTAGGGCGCGCGATAACCTTCGAGTATTTTGGACCCGGCCGTCGCCTGCAGTCCTTCGATAGTCAGCACATCCTTGATGCCTACAGGCACGCCAGCAAGAACAGGCAGAGGTTTGCCCTTTGCAGCAAGATCATCGATGCGGCTGGCCTGCTCAAGCGCCCGCTCACGGCTTGTGGACAGGTATGCATGGATCTGCGGATCGCGAGCTTTGATCTTTTCGAAGCTCGCTTCGGCAATTGCACTGGCCTTCCTCTCGCCCGATTCAATGGAATTGCGAATATCGCCAATGGAAAGCGGCTTCATCTCTGCAGTTTCGACTGTCATGGACTACCGTTCAATCACTTTCGGAACTTTGAAAAATGTGCCATCGGTCTCCGGCGCGCATGCCATCACGACTTCATGATCAAGCGACGGCCTCGTTTCATCGGTACGCAGGACGGTTGGCGTCTGGCTGTTATCAATCAATTCGCTGACTTGGGCCATGGGCAGCACGGCAGAGGTATTCAGCTCATTCAGCTGCGCTACATGCCCGAGAATGGCATTTAAGTCGCGCAGCATGCGCGTCTCTTCCTCAACCGTCAATTCAAGGCTCGCCAAGTCCGCAACGCGGCGGACTTCGTCTACCGATACCGTCCCAGATTCACTCATGCAAACACACTTCCTGTTCAGCGGAGAACGATGGATCTCCTCTAAAAAGTATAGCGACAAGACGAGAATTTCCGGTGGCGTAGAAGAGAGTTTTATACCGGCTCAGGAAACTCGATGATCGGAGACGGCGCTGCACGATTCGAGAGGCAGGCCGTGGCTGTGCACCAGAGCAATCCGAGATCGGTCACCCATGTGGCGCGCTGCATGTATTCCCAGTCCAGCTTTGCCTTCAGCGGCTTGATCGTGCGAGCGTAAAAAAGATCGAGATCCTGTCCCGGGACGTGACGTAAGATTTCTTCTTCGCAACGGAACGCAAGCGTTGCCGCCCCCGTGATGCCGGGCCGGAAAGGCATGTGCAGACTCTCATGATGTGGGAGCTTGGGACGAGGGCCGATAAAGCTCATGTCGCCCTTGATGACATTCACGAACTGCGGCAGCTCATCCAGTTTGAATTTACGAAGAATTGCGCCTACCCGCGTAATTCGGCAGTCGCCTTGCACCGTGATACAAGGGCCGCTTTCCGCTTCGGCAACCATAGTTCTGAATTTGTAAATCGTAAATAGGGTGCCCCACCTGCCCATTCTTTTTTGCCGGAAAAAAACCGGCCCCGGAGAGCTGACTGCAATTACCAGCCCAATGAGAATCATGAATGGGAAAAAGACCATAAGACCGAATGTTGCGCAGACGAGATCAAATAACCGCTTGCCGTCCGACAAACTCCAGGCATCCTCTTCCAGAGGTTGATAGGCAATTGTCCTGCTGTAAACAGTCCCTGAGATGGAATGCAGCTTGATTGCTTCGCTTGATCCCTCAAGACGCTTATCGATGCTACTTGTCCTACGAGGCTGCAAAGGAACAGAGGAAGGATTCATTGTCGGTCCTGGTACAGCAAGCTACAGTGTATACAAGTCTTGGATTGATTCAAGTCATTTTAGAATCGTCCACGATAAGTTCATCTGTCTGTTACGTAACTAAACTTAGATGCAAGATTAAAAACCTCGTAATTGTCGCTTTTTACAGAGGGGAAATAGTTTCATTCTAAAATTAGATAACCTTATTGTTAACAATAAGTTAAGCGGACGCATGCAGCTTGTTAATGACGCGATTCGGATCTATGGAACAATCCGTCTTAACCGTGCTCTCCTCAAGTTTTAATAAATGACAAACCTTAATGCTGCCTGAATTAAATACCTCTAAGCGAGTTACTTATCTTCTATGTTCTTTGATGCAACATACGGATTAAATCGCATGCAGCATCCGAATGCCCAAAATCGCAGTTTCCACAAAATCAGAAACACTCCGTTTAGATCACGCTGATGGCTGCCACGCCGAGGGCCAGTTGCGAGAAGAGCTGTGACCAGTCAAGCCAAGCGCGAAGTGCCGTTGGGCGAAGGGTCTTTTCCGGTACCACGACCGTATCACCGGGATTCATTTTTGCCGCTTCAAATGTATTTCCCCACACTCCGCTACTAGTTGTCCTGCTCACCACAGAACCATCTGCGCGGATGATAAAAATATGCTTCTTATCGGCATCCCTGCTTGGTCCACCGGCCAGCTTCAGGTAATCTCCAACCCGGCGATTGGGCGAAAAAAGGAAAGAGTTCTGATCGTAAACCGACCCCACGACATTGACAGTAGCCGGATGCGGAGGCACAGAAAATATATCCCCATCCTCGAGCGACAGGTCAGGCAAGCTATCAACACCGGTACTGGACGGACTGATCTGTAGTACGATGCGTCCAGTCGCGCGCAATTGCCGCAGCCGGGTCAACAATTCACGAGCGCTCGTAGTGGCGGCTGCCGCACTGTTGGTATCTGCGATCGTTATAGCTGTGTTTGCCTGGGCGAGCGCTCCCCGCTGTATTTCGAGTTCTAGACTTTGCACATATTCATCAATGCGCTGCTGTTGCAACACGCGCGTCGATTCGCGGGTAAATTCTGAGCCATAGAGGTAGGCGTTGGGCGTCAGACCTCCGGCACGATCCACCAGATGACGCAGTGTCTCCCCGGGAAAGGCACTGTATATGCCCGCGCCGATAAATTCGCCTTCGAGACGCACGAACTTTGTCTGCTGATTCAGCGGCACCCGGATATCCGCCTGCGAAAAGATGGAAACCACATCCCCCGGCTGCAAAAGCAGATTCTGAGAAGGATCGTGCTCAAGCACCAATTTGCCGAGGTTAAAGGGAAGGAGCGAGGTTTTGAGCGTTGCCGGATCCATGCGCTCAATAACAGCATAGTTCCAGTCGATTTCAGGAGCCGACATTTTCACATCAGTCCTCACAGTAGCCGCAGCTGTGTTCTGTGTAACGAGCTGGTTTTGTTGCCGCCCTAGGCTCTCGGTACTGGCCTGCTGCGCGGCGGTGAGTTGCGCGTTTTGTTGTTGGCCAAATTGGTATTGTTGCTGTTGACCATTCTGTTGCGTTGAGCCGCTGTTTGCGTCATTCGTTGTCTGAGGAATGAGCACTGGCGGATTTCCCTGCAGGTACACATTTCCCTGTGCATAGGGGTATTCATTCACGACCGGACTTTTTTGACCTGGTGAGTTTTGCTGGCCTGGCTGTCCCTGGGAGTTATTCGGGACGATGGGAACATATTGGCCATTCGGCAGGCGCTGCATGCTGTTTTGCAACTGCCATTGCTCGTATGCCTGCTTCGATTGCAGGTCCACTGGATTGGATGGCTGGTATTGCACTGGACCCGCGACATAAGGCTGGAATTCCGGGGTCGGAAGGCCGAGCTGTGCGCGTCTCCAGAAATAATCCCTCGTAATCAGCGACTCACGGTCGGGAATCAGGTCGCTCAGTCGCATTCCCTCATGCCAGGAAAAGTGCCCGGGATTCGCGGTATTTCCTCGCAATGTTACCGTCTTCTGGTAGCGAGGCACGATCGAGAGCACCCGCAACACATCGCCATCACGCAGCGTGGTTTGCAAGCCCGCTGTATCGAAGGCTACCTCCATGGCCTCGCGCGCATGGCGATCCTGGATGCGCTCGATTGAAATACGCGAATCCGAAGCCGTCGTCGATGCACCGCCCGCGTCTGAGAGCAACTCTTGAATCGTCGCATTGTTGTCCCGCAACTCGAAAATTGCGGCATGACGAACACTTCCCATCAACGCGACTTGCGGGCCTGCCGGCGGGATAAAGATAACATCGCCAGGCAGCAGTTGCGCATCCTTCGACTTGTCGCCATTAACCAGTAGATCGTAAAGATCGAAGTCGGTGACGATCTTACCCTGTCGCTTGAGAAGGATATGACGCAACGAGCCCTGGGTAGACGGTCCACCGGTGGCAAAGAGCGCATTGACCAGGCTGCTCAGTGAGCTGACCGTATAGGAACCTGGCCTGCGCGCCTGACCCACAACAAATATCTGGATGGATCGAAGCTGCCCGGCATCGACGGTAAGATTGAAATTGCGATAGACGCGTCCAATTTCTGAGCGCAGATGCTGTTCGACCGAGGAAAATGGCAGGCCAGCCACATGAATGTCTCCGACCTGCGGCAAATATATGGAACCTGAGCGGTCCACGCGCACATTGGCATTGAAGTTTACCTGGCCCCAGATATGAATCCGCAGTTCATCATCCGGGCCGATGATGTAGTCCGGCGTGACCGGAATCTGCTCGACCGGTGCGAAGGTGGATGGTACGTTGCGAAACAGATTCGCGCCAAAGATAGGCAAGACCTGGCCTGTCGTCCCGGCAACAAATTTTTGGAATTCCGTTAGCGGCTCAGGGGGCGCCGGGATGGTATACGGTTGCAGATTGCGGTTTATATTCGCATTTGCACCGTTGTTGTTGCCTAAATCAGTATAGGTTCTGGTATTGAGCGGGGCGCCAGCGGGAACATTCCGCTCTCCCGTCGACCCGAAGGTCCCGCTCTGCCCATAGTTATCCAGTCCATATTGGCCCTGCTGGTTCAGGTCTGAGCCACAGGACGCAGACATTGCATTTATCGGGTCAGAACAATCGGTGCTTTGTCCCTGAGACGAAGTTCCGGTCGTGGTCTGGGATTGCGCATACGGCATGGCTGCCAGCAGGAACAATAAAAGTGAGAGAGCCAGTCGCTTACGCATAATGCCTGCAGTTTGAGCCGGGCATACCCCGCTGTGAACTGCGTATTACTCCTTGGTCAGAAGATTTCTATGTACAACCGCTACAAGCGCCTTTTGCAGTGTAGAGCTTTCCAGCGTGAGATGAAACACATTGCTGGCCACGCGGGGACCTACACGGTTAATGAGGAGGCTGCGGATTATCCACCACATGCACCACAAGCTTCATCGATCCATGGCCGACGCCGCAGAAATGAGAACAACTGCCCGTGAAATCGCCAACCCGGTCCGGCGTTACCGAAATTTCAACAGGCTTCCCCTTGGGCATGTCAGCACGGATACCAAGATCTCTGACCGCCAGACCGTGATCGACGTCGTCTGAGATGAGTACCAGCTTCACCGGCTCACCCTTGTGAAGGGTGACTTCCGCGGGTACAAACTCGTACCTCTTCGCGTGCACGGTAATGGTGCGCATTGTCTCGGCTGGACGGGCGGGCACAGCAAATACTAAAAAAACAAGAGAACTGATGAATACTGCCCTACAAATTGCAATCACGAATTAGGAACCTTGATTCTAATTTTATCCGAGCAATGCCGCTCTATTGGATTGTAAGGGTTACTGGCACGTTTTTTTGCAGTCCCGGGATTGCGGCAGTGATCGTGAGGGTATATACCCCTGATGGCGTTGTTGGTCCCTGTGGCGGGCTCGACGGAGGCGTTGTGGAGCCGCCAGTGGCATGGGTACCGCACGCGATGGGAACCAGCAGAAGGAGCACGACCAGCAAAGCGGGCCAGCCGCGCATCGATCGATTGCTCTTCCTGAATCGAACGAAAATGCACGGCAACAGCGCCGCCAGCGCGATGCTTATCTTTTTCCATGAAACGAACGAAGACGTTGCCGAAGAACTGGCGCTCGAAATTCCGGTGACAACGGTGACAGTGGCAAATCCTGTAGATCCGCCTGTGACAGGCAGCATCATCGGATTCACCGTGCAGGTCGCGTTCTGCGGCACCCCCGTACAGCCCATCGTCAAGGTGCCGCTGGAGCCATTCACCGAAACTACCTGGGCGGTGTAGGTTGCACTCTGCCCGTTTACAATCACAGCGGAAGAGGGGCCGCTCACCAGTACCTGGAAGTCCTCGCCTGCGCCTGTGACCGCAATATTCAGAGGAGACGGAATATTGGTGGCGTCCACGGTCAGCGAGCCGCTACGCGGACCTGCCTGCGTCGGGGAAAATGTCAAATCGATGTAGCAGGTCCCTGGACTGCCGAGCGTCTGACCGGAAGAGCAGTTGCTCCCGGCAATCTTGAAATCGCCATTTACACCAAAGGTCAGCCCAGTCAGAGGAGAACCACCGTTATTGGTCAGCACGACCCGCTGCGGACTGCTGACGGAGCCGACAGCCTGTTCTCCGAAGTTCAGCGTCGTAGGCAGTGCGGATATCCCGGCCGGAGCAAGACCTGTACCGGAAAGAGCGACAGTCTGCACGCCAAATTGAGTGTTAACAGCCAGAGCCCCGCTTTCCGGACCAACCTGTGTCGGCACGTAAATTACGGAGATGGCGCAAGTCGCATGTCCAATGAGAAAAGACCCGCAGTTATTCTGCGCCGTGAAGTCGCCGCTTACGGCAATGGAAATGTCCGTCAATGAAACGTCGCCATTGTTGGTCAGCGTGATCTGTTGCGGGATGCTTTTTGTTCCTACCGTCTGCGGCTGCGAAAAGTGCAGGCTGGTGCCGGAAAGGACCGCCGTCGCAGCAGCCTGCCCGTTGCCGGAAAGCTGCACTGCCTGTGTGCCCGTATCATCGCTGACGGAAAGCACGCCGGTGCGTCCGCCTGCCACGGCAGGAGTGAAGATAACGGAGATCGTGCATCCATAGTTGGGCGCGAGCGAACCCCCGCACGTATTCGCGCTGATCTGAAAATCGCCGGTAATTGTCGGCGACTGCAGATTTACGCTGATGCCGCCGGTATTCGAGATCGTAATGTTTTGAGCGCTTGTAGCCTGACCGATGAGCGAATTACCGAAATTGAGACTTAGCGGTTGCAGCAGGATGTTCCCTGCAGCGAGTCCCACGCCGGAGAGGGCTGCCGTCACTTGTCCGGTAGGCACATTGCCATACACAGTGAGAACACCTTGCAGCGGACCGGTTCCCGCCGGCGCAAAGCTCACCTGCACGGTGCAAGTGTCTCCCTGCGCAAGTGGCTGCGTGCACTGGTTCTGCTCTGCGAAATTCGGGCTCGCGGTGATGCTCGTAATCGCCAGGGTGACAGGACTGGTATTTTGGACGGTGATCGTCTGCGGACTGCTGAGTGAGTCGACCTTCTGACTTGCAAATGTAAGCGTGGCCGGCGTAAGCGTGGCCGCAGAGGTCGCAGTCCCCGCTGTCAACAGCGGGATCTGCCAAATGCCTCGTCCATACGTCGCGGCACGCAACAAAGATATGCTCGAGTAGTTGACCGCGCTCAGTTGCATCACGGGTGCATTTGGCAACCCGGTACCGAAGATGCTCCAGCAATTCTGCGATGTATCCGTGCACAAATTGATATTGCGGGTTACATAGGTGCCTGTGTCGAGCGCCACATACACCGTGTTGGCATCGTTGGGGTCAACGAGAATGCTGTTTGCGGGCGCATTCGGTAGATTTGCCGCAATCGCGATCCAATGAGCACCCCCGTCCACGGACCGGTATATCAAAGAGCCGTTATTGCCGCCGGTTATAAACCCCTGCAGTGTGACGTAGACGGTGTTTCCCGTGCTGTCGTGCGGATCGACGTAGACGCTTGAAACATCGAAGCCAGCAGAATTGAATTGGCTCTGTGGATTGTTGAGCACTGGAGCATTGGATAGATCGCTCCACGTTGCAACAACGCCGGCCTCGCTGCTGACGGATGCGGTGTAAATATGTCCCGCCACGGTCGCACCGCCGTCGTCTGCCCCGGTCATGCCAGCGTAAATCTTCTCAGGCGCACCGGGAGCATCGCCTGGCGTACCTGATGCAGCGAGGGAACGTATCTGCGCGTTGCCACTGCAATAGGAGTTCTGGATGCCATCGAGCATAGGGCTGATGGCATTGTTTGCGCTCCATGCCGACCCATTGGCTGAGCCGCGCCACACACGGCAAGTTCCGATGACCATGTTCGCTGAATTCTGCGGGTCGAGAATCCACGGGGCGGTTTCGGTAAGCCCATAGCCGTCATCGCCCACCTGCGAATTTCCGATGACGGGCAAACCGAAGGCTGTCTCATTGCAGGCTGTTCCCTGCGTGCAATGATTGATGGCAACCGGAGCGGCTGACGTGGCATACCAGTTCTGCGGGTTTTCAGGATCGATCGCGTTATAGTCGCCCTCGCCGTCAAGTATCTGCGTCCATGTGCTGCCCCCATTTTGCGGAGCCGCGGTGCCAAATGCTCCCATCGCCGCCATTAACGCATTCTGATCTTGAGGATGCTGCGAAAAATCTCCGATTTCCGCAAGCGAACCAATACCGCCATTCAGATTCTGGAAATGCGCCGCATCATCGGCGGAGCATGTCGGCTGCTGTTGATTTACCGCATCCGTAGTGCGCCACAGGCCTCCATCATTGCCGAAATACATCAGGCCGTTCGCGCCGAAGGTCGCATCGAAAACGTGCTGCGAGGGCGAGACCTGCGCCGCGACGCACCCATTGACATTGGTCGTATTGCGCCACGCACAGCTGTTGGCGAGACTGCATCGAAATATGTCACGAGTGCCTACGAACAATAGCGTATCCTGCTGGGAAGGCACGGCGGCCAGCGACAGATCATAGTCGCCTTGGGGAATTGCGGTGCCGTTCGCGCCGGTATCGACAGCGGTATCCGCGATCTGTTTCGAAAATGTAACTGTCGCGGATGCACATCCGTTCGTGCCGGCATTGCAGACGTCCTGCCATAAACCCTGATCTTTGTTGTTATTGTCGACCGTGATGGCGAACAGGTCTCCTGTGACCGGCTGCGAGGTAATGGTCCCGCGAAAAATCGGGCAATATAAATAACCCACACCGTTCAGATTGTCGGGACACTGCGCGGTTGAGAGATTTGCACCGGGCTGATTCGTCAACCTGGTCCACGTAATTCCGTCCAGCGACTCATAATAGCCGTGATACTGAACGGCAGCGTAAAAGCGCTTGCGTATGGGGTTCCACGTCACCGAAGTGGCCGGATTTCCCGGATCGCCCGGCGGCGCAGATTGTGACGACTGAATAATCTGCTGGGGACCGTCCTCAATGGTTGCTAGCAGCCAGGTCTTACCAGCATCGGTTGAATAATAGAGGCCCGCGAAGCTGCTTGAGCTACCAGCATGTACAACAACGCCTTCGACCGACTCCGCCACTGCCGCAACCACCAGTTGCGTGTTAACCGTGCTCCACGCAAAACCGGCGAATCCCTCGCCAAGAAAGGAAAAACTTCGTAACGCGCCATTGTAGGCATCCTGCGAGCTGGAAATGAGGCACCACGTATTACCGCCATCGGCAGAACGAAGAATGCCCGAGCCGTAATAGGAGTCCAGAGAATCGTTAGGATCACCTGTACCTGCAAGGATGACGCCTGTGCCGCCGGGCTGGACGGTGAGCGCTCCAATGCTCAAGGAGATAAGAGGCGGCGTGGTGCAACCGGCGGAGACCGGCAAAGTATCGGTGAGCGGCGTAAAAGTAGCCGAACCTGCCGGGCCTGCTGCGTTGGTCGATCGCCAGACGCCTCCGCCGGTTGTGCCAACGTAGACAGTATTGCCGCTCGCATCTGACGGGTCGACGGCGAGACTCGTGACACGGCCACTGATCAGACCGAAGGCGCTTGTCTGTACGGCGGATGGCCCCAGAGATGTCCAGGGAGCATTTAAGGGGTTGACCGCGGTGGACGACGCCTTAAGCAGCGCATGCTGCGCTCGGGCACGCATAAGCAGCTCAGCCGAACTCTCCCTGATTCCATTCGAGCGATTCAGGCTGCGCTGCGCCAGAAAGCGCGCGGAGTGTTGTCGATTGGGGGGAATAGCCGTCTTGATTGCGGACGCGGGCTGTGTTTGCTGCGCAGCCACGAACCCACAACCGAATGCGACGACAGAGGCCAGTAAGGCCAGCTTCCACCAGCGAATCGTTGCCATGTACCTCTCGTCCGCACACGACGAGTAAAAATTGCTTCTGCGCCTGTACCAAGACGCAGAAGCGTTCAGTGACTTATCAAAGTTGCGGAAAGTGGCTTCATTATGCGTGAAGCCATACAGGACGCAAAGTTACTTTGGTGCGCGATCTATGCAAGGGAATTGCGGTCTATGGGGATATCTAGTCATCTGTTCTAGTCCCTGACCAATGACCGATCGCGATGTTTTCCATGTAGCGCCTGGAGTTGAATTTCCTTCCGGTGGACGCGCCGGACATGTAACGAATCGTACCGAAGATGGGGCGATCGAACCACGGGCGATCATGCACTCCTGCCATGGCCCATGCAATGCCCTGATACCCGTTTGGATCTCGGCCGTCGAGCTCATATTTGTCATTCAGGATGACCGCATATTCAAAGGCGCGCGCCGGGTTAGGCGACCATTCGAGAATTTTCTTAGCCCAGTACATGCGCAGGTAGTTGTGCATCCAGCCATACTTCACCATCTGTATCTGCGCGGCGTTCCACAACTCGTCATAGGTCCTGGCATGTTCCATCTGCTCAAGTGTGTAGAGCGGATCGCGCTTGTCGCGCGCATGTTCGCGCAGCGTCTTCTGCGCCCACTCTGGCGCGCATTCCAGAGAATCGTAATCAGGCACATACTTCACGAAGTTCACCGAAATCTCGCGCCATCCGATCAGCTCGTTGAGATAGGCATCGCGGGCTGTCTGTGTCGCTTTGTCCTCGTCCACGGCTTTTTGTGCAGCCAAAGCAATTGTGATGGAGCTGATATGCCCAAAGTGCAGATAGGGCGAGAGCCTGCTGGTCCCGTCCCATTCCGGGTGATTGCGCTTGGTCGCGTACGCATGGAGATCATGATCAACGAAATCTTTGAGGCGCTGCAGCGCGGCGTGCGTTCCTCCGGTAAAAGTATCGACGGGGCCGACGCTGCGGTCGAAGTCCTTCCAGCCTTCGGTTACATCGTCTCGCACGTCGAATGATTCAAAGTGCACTGGCCACTTCCAGGCATAGATTGCCTTTGTTTTCGGCTGGTGGACTAGATATTTCGGCAGCTCAGCATAAAGCCTCGGCTTCATAATGTGCAGCGCATACTGGTGCTTGGGAAAAAGCTTCGATGGCACGACCACATCCGCATCGACGGTAAGAAAGGGTAGATGCAGGCGCTTTGCCAGTACCCGCCGCCAGCGCTCCGGCTCACGGCAGGGGTTTTCATCGCCGACAACAATAGCGGCCGCCACTTCATGAAGCAGCTTATCCAATTGGTGATGGGGCGGCCGCCTGACCACAAACGAAACGTTGCGCTCAGCAAGATCCTCCTCAATATCAGGCAGCCCCTGGTTCAAAAATACGTAGTGGCGCAGATTTGCGTGCGGAAAATTTGAGATCGCGGAGAAGTAGGCGATGACGGGTAACGCCAACTCATTCCCGAGGGCAATGGCGAGATCGAGTGCGGGATTGTCGACGCCGCGTTGTGCCCGCTGCATCCAGTAAACAACGCACTTGCCGCCTTTCAGAGGCTCTCCGCCACGACGAACGGTAATGCGCGGATTCTCAGCATAATCCTGCAACATCTCGGGGAGTGCAGTGGTAATCGCCATTCCTGATGATGGTAGATGCTGGATTTTTATCGTGCGGCTTTGGGCAGAATCAGAATTTGAGGGTATCGCAAAAGCAAAACGGCGGCCCCTCAGGCCGCCGTGTCTGGACACAGAACTACTTCTACCAAAGACCCCACGCACGGCTCATGTAGTCGGTCAGCGTCATGGTAATAAGAACGAGGAAGGTGAAGAACCCCGCGGCAACGGTCAGCTTCGTCAAACGCGAACTGTATTTCACGTGCATGAAGAAGAGAATGACCAGTACCGCCTTGATACAGGCGATGGCGATCGCGACAATGGGATTGAAGATACCCAACTCAAGATAGGAAGCTGCGACCGTAAGCCCGGTGCCTAAGAGGAGTGCCCCAAAAATCACACCATAGACCTTTGGACTGACTATGTGTTCCGAGTGGTGCGTCGGTTCCGTATCGAGTACTTCTACTTCGTGCGGTGTATGTTCGGACATCTGTTTTCAAATCCTCATTGGTGACGACTGATCAGGTAGAGCAACGGAAAAAGGAAGATCCATACAATATCAACAAAGTGCCAGTAGAGACCGAAATTTTCTATGGTCGTCATGTGACCCTGCGTGTACGCTCCGCCCCACGCTCGCACCACCAGAACCAGCAGGATCGAGATGCCGATAATCATATGCAGCGCATGCATACCGGTCATGGCGAAGTAGAGCGAGAAGTAAACCTGCGTCTTCGCGGCCATGTCGGGCGCCAGCGGAGGTTCGGAGTCCGTGGGATGTATAAAGTTCTCAGCGTTGAAGTTCAGTCCTGGAACGTGTTGCTTCTCCCACTTTTCATGATATTCAACGGCCTTGACGCCAAGGAAGACGCTACCGAGAACAATCGTAGCCAGCAGCCAGCCTACCAGGGGTTTACGCCACTTCATTTCCGCGGCGTGGACGCCCATGGCCATGGTAAAGCTCGAGCAGATGAGCACGGCCGTATTAAATGTGCCCAGAAAGATCGATAATTGATGGCTGCCCGCGACGAACGCGGGGTAGTACCAGTTGCGGTAGATCAGGTAGGCCGCAAACATGCCGCCAAAGAACATGATTTCGGTCAGCAGAAACAGCCACATGCCGAAGCTCGCTGTTTCGCGCTGCTGCTCTACCGTGGCGAAATGATGGCGCAGATATGGCGGATGCGCCGCGTGCTCGTCGTGTCCGTGAACTGGTTGGGTTGCGATCGCTTGACTATCCAACGGTCTGCACCTCGTGTTCCGTCTTGTGTGCCAGCCATTCGTAGTCGTATGCCTCGTGGTCTACGATTGGCGTTTCGATAAAGTTTTCTGTCAGTGGCGGAGACTGTATCTGCCATTCAAGACCCGTTGCCTGCCAGGGATTGCTGCCGGCGATCTTGCCATACTTCAGCGACCATGTCAGGTAGATCATCGGAAGCAGATAACCGACACCAAGCACCGTCGCACCAGCCGTGGACAGAATATTCAGCACCTGAAATTCCGGTGGATAGGCTGCATAGCGGCGCGGCATGCCCAGATAGCCCACGATGAACTGCGGGAAGAAGGTCAGGTTGAAGCCAATAAAGGTAACCAGGGCAGCCAGCTTCGAGAGCGCTTCTGGATACATGCGGCCCGTCATCTTAGGCCACCAGAAGTGGATACCTGCCAGGAATGCCATCAGCATGCCGCCGACCATGACGAAGTGGAAGTGGGCCACGATGAAGTAGGTTTCCGTTAGGTGGATATCCATGCCCAGAGAACCGAGAAAGACACCTGTGAGGCCGCCGATGGTGAACAGCCCCATGAAGCCGAAGGCATACAGCATTGGCGTCTCAAACGTAATGGAACCCTTATATAGCGTCGCGGCCCAGTTGAAGATTTTAATGGCCGACGGCACCGCTACCAGCATCGTCAGCAGTGAGAAGACCAGCGCCGAGTAATTGGAGACACCCATGATGAACATGTGGTGCTCCCAGACAAAGAACCCGAAGACTGCAATCGCGACCGAGGAGAACGCGACTGCGGTATACCCGAAGACGCGCTTGCGCGAGAAGGTGCTGATGACCTCAGAGATGACGCCCATGCCGGGCAGAATCATGATGTATACGGCCGGATGTGAATAGAACCAGAAGAGATGCTGGAACAGAAGCGGGTCGCCGCCCTTGACCGGATCAAATACACCAATTCCGATGGTGCGCTCCAGAATGACCAGCACCAGGGTGATGGCCAGCACCGGTGTTCCCAATACCATCAGGATGGATGCCGCATAATGCGACCACACAAACAGCGGCAGGCGGAACCAGGTCATTCCCGGTGCGCGCATGCGGTGGATGGTCACGATGAAGTTCAACCCCGTAAAGATCGAACTGAATCCGGCAATAAAGACCGCTAATCCCGCCGTAATGACATGTGTATTCAGGTAGTGCGTGCTCAGCGGCGTCGTGAAGGTCCAGCCTGTATCCACACCGCCCAGAATCAACGCCGCCAGGGTGAAAATACCGCCGGCTATGTAGAGATACCAGCTCAGCAGGTTGATCTTCGGAAATGCCAGATCTTTGGCGCCCACCATGATCGGAATCACGAAGTTGCCGATGGTTGCCGGAACCGACGGCACCAGGAACAGGAACACCATGATGATGCCGTGCATGGTGAAGACCTTGTTATAGGTATCGGTCGCCATCAGGTCTGACTGTGGCGTCAGCAATTCCAGGCGAATCAGGCCAGCCATGGCGCCGCCAATGAAGAAAAAAAACGTAATCGAGATCAGATAAAGAATCGCAATACGCTTGTGGTCGCCCGTAAGCAGCCAGCTCTTCAATCCATATTCATTGTTCAGGTACGACCTCTTGGGGAGACTGGCCGTCTCCTGAGGAGGAAGCTTGACGATTGTCGCTGTGCTCATGGCTTCACCATCCCCGGTCCGGATATCTGTCCAGCCGCTGTTGCGGCTGGCGCGGTGCTCTGGACCTGGCTCGTATTCAGCGTTTGCTGAATACGATAGTTCGAGTTTAAATTCTTGATGTACTCAACGATATCAATCAGGCCTTCTTCGCTGATCTGCCCCTGATAGGTCGGCATAATAGGTGCATATCCCGCCACCTGATGCATCGTCGGATTCAGGATCGAATCCCTCAGAAATGCGTCGTCCACCGTGACAAAGGACCCGTTGGACATCTGCACCTTCCCGCCATAGATCTGAGCCAGGTTCGGGCCATGCGCATCCGCATTGCCCGAATGGCAGGAATTGCAACCGAAACTGGCAAAGAGCCGCTCGCCGTTTTGCGAGAGCGAGGCGCCGCTGGTCGTACCGGCCATCCATGCCTGATAGTCATCCGGCGTCATGGCAACGATCTGCCCAATCATACCGGAGTGCAGCGTACCGCAATATTGCGTACAGAAAAGGTGGTATGTGCCGACCTTCGTTGCTTCAAACCATACGGTTGAATAGCGCCCCGGGATCACCTCGCGCTTTACTCTGAAGGCGGGAATTGAAAAGCTGTGAAAGACATCCTGTGAGATCATGGTCAGCTGCACCGGCCGGTTGATCGGAATGTGCAGCGCATTGATCTCATGCTGGCCGCCCGGATGCTCGGCCTTCCACATCCACTGCTTGCCTACGATGTAGATATTCATCGCGTTGGTCGGCGGATTGTAGATGCGGAAATAAAGTAGTGCGCCCCAGACGAATGTGACCATGAAGAGCGCCAGAGGAATGATCGTCCAGGTCGCCTCGAGCAGCGTCGATCCCTCGATCTGCGTCGCCTCAGGGTTCCTATCCTTGCGGTAGAGGACTGAGAACAACACGACGAGCAGCGTCACGATCGCCATGCCCACCAGCGAGATCAGCACCAGGAAGAAATACAGTGCGTCCGTATAGGGCGCGATCCCGGAGGCCTCCGGTGGAAACAGCGCAAAGTGCGTGAGCCAATTTACGAGAAACTGCCAAAGTACTGGACTGATGAAATGCATCGTTCCCTTTTATCCGATCACGTTTTTCCAGTTTGGAACCGGCATGGCTTTCGTTGCTTTCACGTCACGCCGGAACATCATCACCATGTAACCGCCAAGCCATAACAGCGTCACGATGCAGCCCAGCTGCACGATGCGCGCAATTACCAGGCTGTGCCTGTTCAGCAGGGGATCGTAGTGGTAGCAATAGGTCATAATCTCATCGACCGGCGAACCGATCTTGTGCTCTGACGCTTCCACTAACCCGAGCCGTAAATCTTTCGGCGAATATTCCACGCCGAGGTAGTACTGCGAAATCCTTCCATCCGGCGTGATCAGCTCAATCGCGCTGCCGTGCGCAAACTGCGTGAGCTTGCCGTCCGGGCCCGGAACGCGCACATAGCCGAATCCTGTGGCGTTGGCGAGCGCGTCGATGGCCGGTTGCTGACCGGTTAGAAAGTGCCAGCCGTTTGCCGTCTCCGGACGGCCGTAGCGCTTCAGGTAGAAGGCTTTTTTCTTGGCCGCGATCGCTGGCGTCTCGCTCGGGTCGATACTCACCACGATGACATCGAAGTCCTTGCCCGGCGTGAACTTCACCATTTCAAGAGCGCCGGCAAGTCCATCCATCTCTTCCGAACAGAGCATCGGGCAGTTGTAGTACACCAGCGCCAGGATAGCCGGTCGCTTGCCAAAGTAATCGCCTAGACGAACCGCTCTTCCTGCCTCATCACGGAACTCGCCATCGAGCGGAAGCCGCGTGTTGAGCTTCTGCACAATGTTGACCCGGTTCAAGACGGTCGGCAGCTGGTCGCTCGCTGGTTCGCCCATCTGCTTGTCCCCGTAGCTCGAAACCTGCGCCCGCGCAGCCGATCCGGCCAGCAAAAGACAGGCTGCGAGCACGAGTGCGCCGCGTACCGTTCTGCTGCGTCGAATTTTGCTCTCTGTCCGCATTCTGTTCCGAATCAAGGTTCCTGTTTCTATGCTAATCCGCTTTTCCGGCAATTGGCGCCGCTATAAGCCTGCCGCTAATGATTGTTTGCTTTCGTCGAAGCCTGTTCGCCGGGCTGTTTCGAGCCTTCGCGCAATTCCTGCTCGAAAGCGGTGCGTGCAAAGCCGTCTGTCAACGGTATCTGGACGGAAACCGCGCTATCGCCCGCCATCAGCGGCGCATTCTGCTGCTGCGTCTGCGGTTCGACCGGCAATCCGCGCTGTGCGATCAACTCCATAGCGCGCTCAATGGGAATGCGGATCGTACCCCGCGAGCGATTGGCCCAGCTGTAGTTATTGAGCAGCAGGTCCTCGCGTTCATGCAGCTCGGCGACATCCAGATTGCCGTCGTCACTTTGCAGGCGCGGCGTCGGGAAGGTCTGCGTCAACTGCTGAAGCTGCTGCTGATGGATCGCCGGATTCGACGCCATATTGCGCCGCTCGCCTGCCGGGAGATTCATCTGGTTCCACTGGTTCGGAGGGCCATCGCGCTTCTCGAGCGCGTTATTGATGACCTTGCCCATGCCAAAACAGAAGACGAAAAAGACGCCGACCGAGATGAACAGGCCAATCAGAAAAACCATGATGCCATGAACGCTGACGTCTGTAACCTCGTAGCCCTCGCGGACGGAACCCTGCTTATTGTGCGACTCGTGCTGCTCGTTATGCGTGGGCATGTTCAGGCTCCAGAATCTCCGCCACATGCGGATCGTTGGTGGCAACCAGCGGTCGTGTCTTCAGTTGCGAGAAGTAATACGCCATCCAGAAGGAAATCAGGGCAACCGGCACGACAGCATATTGGAGAATGCCGAAACTGAAGTGCAGGTTCCGCGCTGCATCCCTGAAGTTCGGCTCAATGAGCCAGAACATATCCCAGCAACGGGCAAAGATCATGCCACAACAGACCACCACCAGGCGGCTCTTGATACGCTTCAGGTCGCGAGATAGCAGCAGCGTGAAGGGCAGCAGCCAGTGGAAGATGACATCCAGAGTGGCCACAACTCCCCATCCTCCGCGAATGCGGTCAAGGTACCAGGGAATCTCTTCCGGTGAGTTGCCTGACCAGATAATCAGGAAAGAAGCGAATGCCAGATACATATTCAGCATGGTAAAGGCGAAGCAGAGCTTGCCCAGATCGTGCTGTTCGGTCGTGCGGAAGATCGTCTTGATCGGCTGGGCAGAGGACAGTCCAATCAGCGTCAGGATAACGAGCGCCAGCACCTGATATCCCTGGCCGACAAGGAATTGCAACCCATAGACCGTCGAATACCAGGTCGGATCAAGCGACATCACCCAGTAGATGGCAGCGGCAGTCAGCGTCAGAGAGTAAAGGACGATACCGAAACCACTCAGGTTCTCAAACTTCTTCTGCCAGTAGAAAACATTCGGTGCCGGGTCTGCATCCCGCTGCAAAGACCATCGATTCAGTAAATATGTATAGAGCGCCCAGGTGGCGAAGATGAACAGCGAAACTCCCCAGAATGTCACTGGATTCAAGAGCGGTTTCTTGAACTGGATCGCATGCGCCTGGGCCGCAGTGATCAGGTGGTTTTTCAGTGCGTCTTCCGTATCCGGATACTGTGCCCACAGATAGAGCTTCCGGAACGAAACACCAAAAATCCCGACAGGGAGGAAATAGAGGAAGACCAGCGGCAGGGTCCGCGTCATGGCCTCCAGAGGGCGCCGCACCAGCAGACCCCATTTGCCGCCAGACAGATACTGCACCATGAGCAGCGCCATGCCCCCGCAGCAGAAGCCGAAGGAGATCATGAATCCCATCAGCCAGGCACGCAGGAAGTGGTTCCAACCGTCATTTGCCAGGAAACCGAGGATGATGCCGAGGATGGAAAACACCACGCCGACGATGAGCGCCTTGCTCCGCCAGCCGCTGACGAAAGCCGGGGCCGAAAGGTCAGCGGGCAATGTTTTCTCGTGATAACCGTGTGCCATGCGTTCTGATCCTTAATTCTTAGGCTTAGGCGAAGTCGCCTCGCCGCTTTTTGGGTTGATCGCAGTCTGGCCAGTGAGTGTCAGGGTTTTTGGATTCTCTGCTGGGGCACCAGCCGCAGTGCCTACAGGTGGAAGCGCCTGCACATTCGTGCTCGTCGCGAGCGGCCAGGGACCTGCGAAACTGGCCGGCAGTCCCTGCTGCTCAGCAATGTCGCTCAGGTTCTGCACCTTCGTGCCCTGGGGAACGTCCGACTCTTTCGCATTCTGGCTGAGCTGCAAAACACGGATGTATGCGGCAACCGCCCAGCGATCCGCCGGGGCCAGCTGTGCCGAGTAGTCGGGCATAGCTCCGTATCCATTCGTCATCACGTAAAAGTAATGGCTCAGCGGCTCAGCGAGGCGTTTAGAGTCGTGAAAATTGCCAGCTGGCTTGTAGCCCCGCTCAACGATCATGCCCTCGCCATTGCCTACGCGTGAGTGGCAGGGCGTGCAGTAGACGTTGAAACGTTCCTGTCCGCGCTCAAGAACCGCCCTAGTTATAGGAAAGGGCAGGGCATCCTGCTCCTTGCCATTGACCAGGCCAGTGTAGAAATACTGATCTTCGTGCAGCTGGTCGCGCGCCACTGTGTGTTCCACCTGCGGACGCGCAGAGCGTCCATCGGCAAAAAAGTCTGTCCCGCGCTGCGGAATAAATTTGGGCTGGTTGTGCATATCCTGGCGGCAACCGGCAAGCAGCGAAATGGCTGCCAGAGCGCTCACGGACCAAACCGCCCTTACACCCCATCGACAAAGACCTGTCGCTGGGCACCCCGATGTGCGGATTTGGCTCATCGTCTTAATACTCCACCTCCACAACGGAGACCGGCTGAAACCCTTCAAGAAATGCCCGTGATTCGGCCACGTCAAATTTTGGATCGGTCGACTCCAGGCACAGAAAGAATTTGTCCGTGGTCGCACCGCTCCGGAAGTTGGGCGAGTTAAACAACGGATGATAGACCTGTGGAAGCCCGTTGATCGCCAGCATGCCGAATGCTGCCGAAAGCCCGGCAAAGAGGATGGTCCATTCATACGCAGGGACAATAAACGCCGTCCATGAGTAGTAGGGGCGGCCGGCAATGTTCAGCGGATAACCCCATACAGAGATCCATGTCTCCAGGCTGAACATCGCCACCACACCCATCAACCCGCCCAGCAGGCAGACCAGCGAAACATTGTCACGGTGAAAACCGATCGCCGCCGCAGCTTCTTCAACCGGGTAGGGCGTATAGCAATCCATGCGCCGGTAGCCGGAGTCATAGGCTGTCTGTGCCGCACGCACCAGCTCGCTCGGCGTATCAAATTCAGCAAGTAATCCGTAAGTTCCTTCAAGTATCGGCATTAGTCACCTGCCTCTGGCAACGGTTCAGCTTCCGAATGAATCTTTGCCTGCGGCAGCAGGATGCGCAGCTCAGACATGGGAATCATGGGAAGCAGACGAATGAACAGGAAGAACAGGACCGTGAATAGGCCCAGCGTTCCGGCAAAGGTGGCATAGTCCCAGCGCGTCGCTTTGTAGGTGCCCCATGACGAGGGCAGGAAATCGCGGGTCAGGCTGGTGACAACAATGACAAAGCGCTCGAACCACATGCCCGTGTTCACAACGAACGACATAAGGAACATCCAGCCTGGGCTACGCCGGAATTTTCGCAGCCACATCAACTGCGGCAGCGCGATGTTGCAGGTGATGAGCACCCAGTACGACCAGCCCATCGGCCCGAACATGCGGTTCCACATCATGAAGTACTCCCAGTGGCTGGCGGAGTACCAGTACGACATGAAGACTTCCATCCCGTAGCCGTAGGCAACGATCAGCCCGGTGGTCAGCATGACCTTGCCCATGTTCTCGATGTGGCGGATGGTGATGATGTCTTCCAGGTGATAGAACTTGCGGATCGGGACCGCCAGCGTGATGACCATGGCGAAGCCCGAGTACACGGCGCCCGCAACGAAATATGGCGGGAAGATCGTCGTATGCCACCCCGGCATCAGCGCCACCGCGAAATCGAAGCTGATGACCGTATGCACGGAGAGCACCAGCGGCGTCGCTAAACCGGCGAGCAGCAGCGAAGCCGTCTCATAACGAACCCAGTGCCGCACCGAGCCGCGCCAGCCGAGAGCTGCCCATCCAAATAGAAACTGGGCGATCTTCGACTTTGAGCGGTCGCGCATGGTTCCGAGATCGGGAATCAGGCCGATGTACCAGAAGACGACCGAGATGGTCGCGTACGTTGAAACAGCGAAGACGTCCCAGAGCAGCGGCGAGCGAAACTGCGGCCACACATTCATCGAGTTGGGATACGGAAAGAGCCAGTATCCCAGCCACGGACGGCCGACGTGGATCAGCGGAAACATACCGGCGCAGACAACGGCAAAGAGCGTCATGGCTTCCGCGAATCGGTTGATCGAGTTGCGCCATGTCTGCTTGAAGAGCAGCAGAATGGCGGAGATCAACGTGCCGGCGTGGCCGATACCGATCCACCACACAAAATTGACGATGGCGAAGCCCCATGCCACCGGCTGCGTAATGCCCCAGATGCCGACACCGCGCAGGAACAGCCACGCCACAGCGATCAGCAACAGCGTCGCTCCGCCGCCGGCCAGCAGGAAGCCTCCGAACCATCCCAGAGGCGTATGGCTGGTTAGCACAATGCGCGAGATCTTCTCGGTGACCGACTTAAACGTGTGTCCCGGCGCTATGACCCGGTCTTCGCCGGTGATCGGGTCCAGCATCGGATCCACTATCGGATTGGGGATTGGTTGATTCTTCGTTGCCATGTTCCGTCCAATTAACCGTTCAGCCCATCGGCCAGTTCAGGGTTCACATTCAGGACTTCAGCGATGTAGGTCGTGCGCGGGCGAGTGTTATTGCCCGTCAATACGCCGTAGGTCCGCGGCTGCTCTTTGAGCTTGCGCACCTTGCTCGACCGGTCATTGATGTTTCCGAAGACGATTGCATTCGTCGGGCAGGCCTGCTGGCAGGCCGTCACAATCTCGCCGTCACGAATTTCCCGGTTTTCCTTGTCGGCCTCAATCTTTGCGACGTTGATGCGCTGCACGCAGTAGCTGCACTTCTCCATCACGCCACGGCTGCGGACCGTCACATCGGGATTGCGCATCAGCTTCAGGCTCTCCGTCTCGAAATCGGAGAAGAGCAGGAAGTTGAAGCGGCGCACCTTGTACGGGCAGTTGTTTGAGCAGTAGCGGGTGCCCACGCAGCGGTTGTACACCATCGAATTGAGACCCTCCGGCGTATGCACCGTGGCGCCAACCGGGCAAACCTGTTCGCAGGGAGCGTTTTCGCAGTGCTGACAGGCCATCGGCTGGAAGTGCGCCCGAGGCGCAGCCAGATCGCCTTCAAAGTACGTATCGAGGCGCAGCCACTGCATATTGCGGCCCACCTTCACCTGGTGCTTGCCCACGACCGCAATATTGTTCTCCGCATAGCAGCTAACGATGCAGGCGTTGCAGCCTACGCAGGCGCCCATGTCGATCGACAGGCCCCATGCATTCTGGTCGTAGCGGTAGGCCGGGAACATACTCTCATCGGGCTCAGGATCGTCACGCCCCTCGCCTTCGTGCGCGAAGTTGGGGTTCTTTCTGAACTCTTCAAGCGTGGCGTAGCGGATGATGCCGCGATCCATCGCTTCATTGCCTTCAATGGAGTGGGTTCCGCTCCCATCGCCGCCCACTGCGACGGAACGATGGTCGATATAGTGGCTCTTCGTAACCGCAAATTCGTAGGTGTCGCCAGTCTTGCGCAGACTCGCACCGGTCACAAACAACGGCGCGGCGGAGCTGCGGACAGCATATGCATTGTAGCCGTGGCCACTACCCACGCGACCTGCTCGACTGCGTCCCTGCCCAAGCGTCAGCGTAATGCTGTTGTCCGGATGACCCGGGACCGCCAGGACGGGAGCCAGAACCTTTAGACCATCATTGACGCTGATCTCGATAACGTCGTGCTCCGCCAGCCCGAACTTGGTGAGCGTGGCGTAGCTCATCTGTGCAGCATTGTCCCAGGAAAGATTCGTGACCGGACGCGGCAGCTCCTGCAGCCAGCCCACATTGGCGAACCGGCCATCGTAGAGGTTGTAATCCGGCCGGAAGACCAGCTCCAGCGTGTCTGCCCCGCCCTTCGCATCGGCTCGGGCAGTTATGGGAAGATCGCCGAACTGATTATGCGACCCTTCCGCCAGAGTCTTGCTTGCGCCGCCGCTTTTGGGCTGGAATGCCGTATCAGCGACAAAGCCGTCGTGCAGAACCTTCCGCCAGTTGAATTCGAAGTCTCCCTTCGCCGAAAGCGACTGTCTCCAGGTCTCGCGAACTGCCTCGTAGGGGGAAAGATCCGGGTTGTCGAGCATCGACTGCACAAGCTCATGCGCCGTGTGACCGCCGTAAAGAGGGTCGATCATAGGCTGGATGATCGAAACCGTTCCGTCATAGGCACGCGCGTCCGACCAGCTTTCCAGATAGTGCGCGCTATTGATATGCCAGTGCGCCAGCTGTGCGGTCTCGTTCACATGCGAGCCGAGATGAACGATCGTTTTGACCTTTCCCAACGCCGATTCGAACCTTAAATCCGCGGGCGTCGCGTACACCGGGTTGCTGTCGAGAATGACCAGCCACTCGACCTTGCCCGCATTCATATCTGCGACAAGAGCCTTCAGGTCGTCGTTCTGTATTGAGGGCAACGGGTTTACCGTCTCTGTGTAAACCACCGTCTTGCCCACATTTCCCAGCGACTCATTGATCGCAATCGCGGCCAGATGCACCTGTGGCGACTGCTGCTCACCAGGAATGACGACGCACTTGCCGGCGCTCGCCTTCAGGTCCTTAGCCAGGGCAGTCAGGTATTTCTTCGCATCGTCCGACCCGTTGTACCCTACGGGAGCCGTGCCCGATCCAAGCGCCGCAGCCAGGGCGGCAGCAAACGGACCGATCTCGCTTGCCCGCAGCGCCAGCCTATGTTCGGCCTTCAATCCTGTTGTCGTCGTCCAGCTTTCGACGACGTAGAGACGGCTCATCTCAGTTGTGCCGTCAAGCCTGCGCTTATTGGCATAATCGCGTGCCAGCTTATGGAAGCCGGGCTGCGCTGCTCCTGAAAGAAAATCGGCATCGAGCGAAAGAATCACATCGGCCGCATCGAGCTTGTATTGCGCATCGACAAAGTCGCCGAAGGTAGCCTTCGCTGCCGCGTAGGCAGAATCACGGTTGACTGCGTCGTACTGAATCCACTTCGCATTCGGAAAGGCGGCTTGCGCCTTCTTCCATTGGCCTGCGAGCGTCGGCGAAGTCACGGTTCCGCTGAGAAAGTAAATACCCATCCCGCCGGAAGACTTTTTATCCGCCAGTGCCGAGCGCCATGCCGCTTCAAAAACCGGCCACGGCCGAGTCTCGCCGCGAAACACGGTATGCTGTGAGCGGTCTGGATCATAGAGACCGAGCAGCGTGCCCTGCGTCAGCGGATCGGACGACCCCCTATTGACCGGATGCTCGGGGTTGCCATCTACCTTGATCGGGCGGAAGGCATCGCTCTTGACCAGCAGGGGAACGGCACCCGTCGGAAAGGGAAATGCCGTGGCAAAATACATCGGCTTGCCGAGAACCAGGTCCTCCGGAGCCTTGACGTAGGGATAGATTGGCTCGTCAGGCTGCTTGGTGCAACCGGAGAGTCCGGCCAGCGCCAGCGACGCACCCGCCAGCTTCAAAAAACCGCGACGCGATACCGGATCGATCCACTCCGACGCCTGCTGCGGGAACTCGCGGCTTAGCATCTCGCCGAATCCCGGCTTGTCGGCCAACTCTTCAAGGCTGCGCCAGTACTTTTTGCCTGTCTTTCCGCTCAGGCTCCCACGAACCTCTTCCAGCGTCAGGCCCTGGGGCTTTTTCTGCACCGGCGCCTCAAGTTTCACGAACCCGTCCTTGCTTGCTCCGTTGTTGCTCATCTCTAGATCGCGTCTCTCGCCTTCCGCGGCTGTAAAAAGCTGGCTGTCGCTCATCGGTGGCAGACCTCGCAGCTCGACAACTCACGCGGTGTGCGGATGTGATATTGGCCAGCCAGGAAATTACCCAGCTCTTCCTGGCTGGTGAATTTTTGGTAGTTCAACACCGCGGGAACGGCCATACCGCTCGCATCGCTTGCCGTCTGGCCATGCAGGCCGACGGGGAGCGCCTGCAGCGAAGCCAACTGGCCACCGGTGCTCCCGCTTGGATCGGTCTCAGTGCAGGTAACATCCTGAGCCGTCGGTACGCCTTCCTTTGAGGATTGCTTCGTCGCGCACCACACTGGCTTCAGCCTGCTTGCACCCGTCCAGGCCATGTTGTAGATTTCGCTGGTTGGCCGCAGATTCGTTCCCGGATTGCGATGGCAGTTCAGGCACCATTCCATCTGCAGCGTATTCTGCTGGTACGTAATCGGCATTTCGTCGATGCGACCATGACAGCTGGAACAGCCGATGCCCTTATTCACGTGAACGGAGTGGTTGAAATAAACGTAGTCGGGAAGATCGTGGACCTTTGTCCATGTGATCGACTCGCCAGTCGCCCAGCTCTGCCGGACCGGCTCGAGCAGGTTGGCATTGGTCCAGATCTGCGCATGGCAGTTCATACACGTCTTCGTCGGAGGGATGCCCGCATAGCTCGACTTCTCCACTGACGTATGACAGTACTGGCACTGAATTCCCAGTCCCTGCACATGGTGTTTATGGCTGAACGGAACCGGCTGGTCCGCGCGCTGGCCCTGCCGCGTCACCCATGGTGACCTTTGCAGTTCATTCAGAGTCACACCTAGAGCAATTACGATTAACCCCGTTAAGACCAGGCTCATCCGTGCCAGCGCGTTCGAGCTTCGGTCAAAAATCTGCGCCATGAATGCGTTCCTGCTTCCTCATAATCCGTAGTGGTGGAGGGTTTTAGCGTCGCGATCCGGCTTTAGAATCCGCCGGACGCAGTTTTTGAATTGAAAAATCAATATAGCAGGCGAATGGGGATACACGGCAAGTCCGCCTCGCGCACCTTGAAGCATTCGCCCGTTTTGGAACAACCTGGTGAACAGGATTCCGCCCGAGGGCCGGTCAATTTTCGCTACCATTTTCGCCAGATTTGCCTCTATGCGGTACGGCTTTGCGCACCCTATTTGCGCTTCTCCAGAAATAAATCTGCGGCCTTCTCTATAATCGTCTCCCAGCAGATGAAGCGCTTCCTTTTTCCCATTGTAGGTCTGTGGCTGCTCCTCTACGGCTCCTTCGCATTGGTGCGCCCGCCTCTGCTCGACGACGTGGACGCTCTTCATGCGGAAGCGGCACGCGAAATGCTCGTCACCCACGACTGGGTAACGCTTCACGTCAACGGCATCCGCTATCTTGAGAAAGCACCGCTGCTTTACTGGAGCATTGCCGCCAGCTTTCGCATCTTCGGGGAGCATCTCTGGTCCGCGCGCCTTCCTCTGGCTCTCTACGCGCTGGCACTGTTCTTAACGACCTTCGTGCTGGGGCAACGCCTCTTTGCATCCTCACAAGCCGGCTTCTATGCCGCGATCTCACTGCTGACTGCCAGCGGCATCTTCGGCTTCACCCGCATTCTTCTTCCCGATGTCATCCTCTGCCTCTGGCTCACGCTGGCAATGTATTTCTTCTGGAAGTCGTTGGGCGAAGAGCATCCATCGCTGATGACTGCGCTTGGATTCGACATCTGCTGCGCGCTCGGCGTGCTGACCAAAGGTCTGGTCGGCGCTCTCTTTCCGCTGGCGATCATTCTTATCTACCTCTTCATCACGCGGAATCTTCGCCATCTTCTGCGCTGGCATCCGATCATCGGCACTGCCACCTTTTTGGTGGTCGCAGCGCCCTGGCACATCCTTGCTGCTCTAAGAAATCCCAGCATCGGTCATCCGACAGGCGCTATGCCGAGCCAGGGCAATGTGCACGGCTTCCTGTGGTTTTACTTCATGAATGAGCACGTTCGGCGCTACATCGACCGGCGTATCCCGCATGATTATGACTCCGTGCCACTGTTGCTTTTCTGGATCCTGCTTTTTGCCTTTATCGCGCCGTGGTGCATTTTCTCAGCGAAGGCGCTGGCCCGACTGCGCTGGGCGCCGATCTTCCGCCGTGACGATCTCGAGGCAAACCAGCGCGTGCTGCTACTGCTTACCATCTGGGCAGCGGTTGTCATGCTCTTCTTTACCTTCTCGGCGCGCCAGGAGTATTACGTATTGCCCGCACTTCCGCCGCTGGCGCTGCTTGCCGGCTATTGGCTCGCCGAAGACGAAGTTGCGCCGTCATCCGCAGGAAAGCGCACCGCATGGGTGCTGTTTGCATTTGGAGTCGTTGCGGCCATCGCTTCGGCGGTCTTCGCGATTCACTTCAAGCCATTGCCTATCGGCACGGATGTGTCTTCGGAGCTGCGAGAGGCTACGCGCAGCCACAAGCTTTTCTTTGGCCACTTCTTCGATCTGACACGGCGCGCGCTTGGTGCTTTCCGTGTTCCCCTTTGCATTACAACGGCAGCACTGCTGGTCGGCATCACGGCAAACCTCTGGTTCCGGATCAAAGCAAAGGCACGTCTCGCCAACTGTTTTCTGATCGGCACGGTGACTGCGTTTCTCATTGCGGCGCACCTGGCGCTCAATACTCTCTCGCCGGTACTTTCTTCGCAGATTCTGGCCGACGCCATCAAGCCCGAGATGGACTCCGATGACGTCGTGGTGGTCAGCGGTCGCTATGAGCGTGCATCCTCCCTGCCCTTCTATCTGGAGCGCGAGGTTAAGGTCCTCAATGGCCGCAGCTCCGGTCTCTGGTACGGCTCATTCTTTCCCGACGCGCCGCAGGTTTTTATCGATAACGACACGCTCATGCAGCTTTGGGCCGGTGAGAATCGCGTCTTTCTCTGGACCCCGCTCGACCAGGTGCCACACCTGTCCGGTCAGGCGTTTGTCATCGGACAAAGCGGTGGAAAAGAGATCCTGAGCAACAAACCCAGCTCCCACGGCGCAGAATTCTAAGGGACTCCCGCGTCCGGCGAAACGCGCCTTCGGCGCCATCTTCTATTAGGCGTCGGCACCCCAAAATTTGTCATCCTGAGCGGTGCGAAGGATCTGCTTTTCAATCTCCCCGCGATCCAGAATCTTTTGTATTTGTGGCACCTGTCATCGGAATCCTAGCACCCCATCTCGACATAGTGCTCAACAACCGGAAATGGCTCATAGAACTTATGCAGCAATCGCTTCCACTCCGCGTACCGCTCCGACCCGCGAAATCCCACCGTATGGTCCTCGAGCGTCTGCCATCGCACCAGCAGCAGATAACGATTCGACTTCTCCACACACTTGCGCAATTCATGCGAAACATAACCCGTGGACGCGGCGATCAACGGGCTCGCCGTACGAAATGACTCTTCAAACGATTCCTGCAGCGACGGAATCACATCGAGAATTGCAACTTCCAGAACCATCTCAGCCTCTCTTAACGATCACGTATCAACTTGCCGTTTTTCAGCGCAAACTCCTGCCCTCGCCAGGTGATCGTATTGCCTGCATAGCTCCAGACCCAGATGCCGAGCGCCACCATGTCGCGAGGCAGGAGCAGCCATAGATCGCGTAACACCTGCGTGTCGCGCAAAAGGCCGACGCCAACCGTCAGAGCCAGCGTCACACGCGCTGCAAAAATAAGGCTCAGCAACGCAATGCTTGAGAGGCTGCAACCCGCTGTGATCAGATTAAGCACGGCCCAAGGCAATCCAAAGGTGAAGACAACACCAATGTAGCCTCGCTCGCGCGAATCGCGCATACCGCGTGCCCATCGAAGCTGGTGATTGAGGAACTGGCTGAAGCTGTATGCGGGAACAGTAGTTTCGACGACTTCATCGCTCAGCTCCACGCGGTAGCCCATCTCCGCGATGCGCGCGCCCAACTCATAGTCGTCTGCAAGATAGTCGACCAGCAGCCCGAACCCTCCAATCACATCCAACGCCACGCGTGACATGGCCAGCGTGGAGCCCAGTCCGAAGCGGATACCGCCTTCCAGCTTCCGTGCCGTCAGCACTCCGGCGGCGAAGTCGGTCGAAATGCCGAGCGCCTCCATCTTCGAACTCAGCGTCCCGTGCGAACGGCCGCGATAGAGCGCCGTCACCATGCCTACGCCCGTGTCCTGAAACGGCGCCATCACACGCTCAAGATAGCGGGGTGAGACTTTGATGTCGCTGTCATTGATCAAAATGTGTCCGTAGCTGGCGTGGGGAAGCATCTGTGCCAGATTGCTCACCTTCCCATTCGTCCCTAACAGTTCAGGACAAAGAATCAATCGAATCGCGTGATCAGGGAACTCCGCCTTGAGCTGTTCGATCGCAGCAACTGCCGGATCCTCCGTGCTGCTGACGCCAAAGAGCAGTTCGTAATCACCGGCATACTGCTGGCGGCAGTGGCTGACGAAGCCTGCATACATATCGTGATCGAATCCCTTTAAGGGCTTCAGAATGCTGACCGGAGGATGAAAGGAGACAGCATCCGGGCGCTGGCGACGCACAAAGGCGCGCGCACTCCACAAGGCTGCAAAGTAGAAGCCAAGCCCGCATAAGGCAAGAAGGGTCGTGATGCTTTCGAGGATGACAGCGAGCATGAAAGCCCAGTGTACAAGGCACACGTCGCAGCCTCAGAGCACAGAAATTTGCATCCGAAGCAGTTACCGAGACCTGAGCCCTGCTACCTGAACGCTTTTACTCATACCGCAGCGCTTCAATCGGGTCGAGATTCGCCGCCTTCCACGCCGGGTAAATCCCGAAGACCAGTCCAATCACGCACGAGACGGTAAAGCCGATCATCGCCCACATGCTCGACATGGTCGCCGGCAACGCGCTCACCACAATGCGAATCAGCAAAGTAAGAATGCCGCCGACACAGATGCCGATGACACCCCCCAGAGCGCAAAGCGTAATGGCCTCAATGGTGAATTGCATCAGGATGTTGCGCTTGGTCGCTCCGATCGCCTTACGCACGCCGATCTCCTTGGTGCGCTCGGTAACGGAAACCAGCATGATATTCATCACGCCGACACCGCCGACCATCAATCCGACGCTTGAAACAGCCACCATGAAGATGGCAAGGCCGCCCGTGAGCTGGTTCCACAAGCGGGTGAGGGAATCGGGCGAGAAAATTTCAAAGTTGTCCGGCTGCTCCACGCGCACTTTGCGGCGACGGCGCAGCAGTTCGCGCAATTCGTCTTCGACCAGGCTGCGATTTTTCTGATCGTCATACTTCACACTCACCCAGACCCCGCCGGTCACAGCGTCTTCCGGATGAAGCTTCATAAAGGTTCCGATCGGAAAGACCGCCATATTGTCTTCCGGATTTCTGCCTCCGCCAAACGCTGTTTTCCGCTTATCGAAGACCCCGATCACGGTAAAAACATTTCCCTCAATTTCCACTTCCTTGCCGATGCCGTTATCAGCGCCGAAAAGCGATTGAGCGGTGTCGTATCCAAGTATGGTTACATTGGCGCGACGCTCTGCCTCGTCCTCGGTAAACATGCGTCCTGCGATTAAACCGAGATCGGCAACGTCGGCAACCTGGGTGGTGTCGCCCTGCAGCATGACGCCTTGCGCTTTCTTACTGCCATATTTGACGCCGATGACCCCCGCCTGAAAGATCGGGTTCGAGTGACGTACGCCGCCGTCTACGGCGACCACGTGCGGCAGCAATCGCATCGCAGCGACATCGTCGAAGGTCAGCTTTTTGCGCGCCAGCATCTCCGCGGTGGGGCGTGTCGCGATCACTGGCATGTGAAACACCCAGAGAACATTCGTGCCCAGCGAGTTCACCCAGTTCTGCACATTGTTGTCTAGTCCGCTGATGATCGAAGAGATCGTGATGACGGTAGCCACGCCAATCACGATACCGAGAATCGTCAACCCCGAACGCAGCTTATTGGCACGCAGTGTCTCGAAAGCCATGCGCACAGCCTCGCGCGAATCAGCAACTCTCATATCGATCGTCCTTTCTTGGACCCGTGGCCACGACGCTTCTCACAGTTCCGACCGCAATGCCACGATGGGATCGAGCATCGCCGCCTTGCGAGCCGGATACACTCCGAAGAAAATGCCTACCGCGGCAGAAACAAACAAGGCCAGCAGCACCGACCAGATCTGAATGTCGGACGGGAAGCCGATGGCCAGCGTCACCAGCTTGGCTACTGCCGAACCGCAGATCACGCCGATTGCTCCGCCCACCAGTGACATCGTCGCCGACTCGATCAAAAACTGCAGCAGAATGTCGGTATATCTCGCACCCAGCGCCTTGCGCACACCGATTTCGCGGGTGCGTTCCGAGACGCTCACCAGCATGATATTCATGATGACGATGCCGCCGACCACGAGCGAAATCGATGCAATCCCGATCACGACATAAAGAAATGTGGAGCTGATACTCGTCCACAACCCGACAAATGTCTGGTTTGTATCGAGCGAGAAGCTGTCTGCCGAATCCGGAGCGTCATGACGCCGCGACTTAAGAATGGCGCGGGCTTCATCCGATGCGCGATCCAGCGCCGGCCCTACGGATCCAGCCTTGATGTAAATGATGATGCTTTTGTTTGTGCCGTACTTCCGCTGAAAAGCCGTGATCGGAACGGCGACGTAATTGTCCTGGCTCTGTCCCAGAGTCTTCCCCTGGCGTTCGCCTACGCCAATGATCGTATACGGCTCGCCATCGACCCGGATTTCCTTCCCGAGCGGGTCCGTTCCCGGCATCAGATTATCGACAATGTCATAGCCGACGATCACTGTATGCGTGCCGTATTGCTCGTCCGAGGGAGTAAAGCTCCGCCCAAGGACTACATTCAGGTTCGACATCGCGGGCATGCTCCAGCTCCACCCGCGTATGCCTGTGTCGGTGCTCGAATGCGAGCCGTAGACCACTTTGCCTGTGGCGTTTTGCATCGCGCCTACATCGGCGCAGGACTTACAGAGGTCGCGGACCGCATGATAATCCTCGAGGTGGATATCCTTGCGCCTCTGATACTTCTCATATTCCTCGTAGCTGAAGATCACCGAAGGCGCTTTGCTCAGCGTGAATACATCGGCGCCGTAGCCGTAGACCTTGGTGGCCACATACTTGTTCACGCCATTGGTCAGCGTGATTACGGCAATCACCGACGCAACGCCGATCACCACCCCAATGAGCGTGAGAACGGAGCGCAGCTTGTTCGCCCAAAGCGACTGCAGCGCGATCTTGACTGCCTCAAAAAATTCCATAGAAAACGATCCGGCCCAGCAATGGAGGAGTGTGCCCTAAGCATACGCCATCATTGTCGGGCAGAAGGCACACTTTCGCCGTATGGATCGAGATACGCGATGAACGGAGAGTTGGTTCCTTCAGAGAGGCTATTGCGATGAAAAGGTTGGACTATTGCAGCGGCAGTCCAACGCCGCCGGAGCGCGGCAGCTCCGCAGGCCGGTGGGAAAATTCGCGCTCGATGCGCTCGTTGATGCCTGCCTGGGCAAATTCGGCCGCGACACGGATGCCGTTGAAGATCGCCCGCTCATTCGATGAACCATGACCGATGATGCAGACGCCACGGACGCCGAGAAGCGGGGCACCGCCATATTCGGAGGGGTCGAGCCGCTTCTTGAACGCGTTAAATGCCTTGCGTGAGAGCAGCGCGCCTACCTGTGCCGTCACTGTTGTATTCAGCGACTGCTTCAGCATGTCACGCACCAGCTTCGTCAGCCCTTCGGAAGTCTTCAAAGCAACGTTGCCGACAAAGCCATCGCAGACGATTACGTCCGCATGGCCGTTATAAATATCGCGGCCTTCGACATTTCCGATGAAATTGATGGGCAGCTGTTTCAACAGCGGCAGAGTTTCGGCGGTAAGCTCATTGCCCTTGCCTTCTTCTTCGCCAATGGAAAGCAATCCCACGCGCGGACGCGAAATCTTCAACACGCTGCGCGCATAGAGCTCACCCATGACCGCAAACTGCTCCAGATTTTGCGGCTTGCAATCGACATTTGCACCCACATCGAGCAGCACGCAGGGCGAGCCCGCCGTAGTCGGCATGACCATAGCGAGTGCCGGACGGTCCACTCCCGGTAAGGCGCCCAGGACCATCTTGGCCGTAGCCATCGCGGCTCCTGTATTGCCTGCGCTGAAGAACCCGGCCACTTTCTTTTCACGGACCAGGCGCAGCCCAACGCGCATGGAGCTGTCGCGTTTAGAACGGACCGCATGCGCCGCCTTTTCATCCATGCCGATAACTTCACTGGCATGGACGACATCGATCGGCAACCGCTCACCATTCAGATGCTCGTTGAGTATGGGACGTATTCTCTCCTGCTGGCCCACCAGGCACACACGCACAGGCAGACTGCGGCAAGCAAGAATAGCGCCTCGAATCTCCGGATCAGGCGCCTTGTCAGCGCCCATGGCATCGAGAGCGATGTGGGTCAGCATTGGTGGCTGAACTAGCTGGCTTCCTTCACTTCGAGCACTTCGCGGCCTTTATATGTGCCGCACTTCGGGCATGCATGGTGAGGCAGCTTGCGTTCATGGCAGTTCGGACACTCGGACACACCAGTGGCGGTCAGCGCATCGTGTGCGCGGCGTTTGGAGGTGCGGGCCTTGGAGTGGCGCCGCTTTGGATTTGGCATTGCTAATTCCTTTCATGCGAACAGCCTGCCACTCTCGTTTCCGAAGCAGGCAATTAAGGCTGTCCTTAAAACTTATGACTTTATCCGGCTGCCCAGATCCGAAAGCGCTGACCATCGCGGATCGACAACTGCCGTATCGCAGGTACAGGCTTCGGAGTTTAGGTTTCGGCCGCAGCGCGGACAAAGTCCTTTGCAGTCCTGGCGGCACAGCGTTCTCGCCGGGAGGGACAAAAGCACCTGCTCCCGCAGCACGTCTTCCAGCACAAGGCCACTCTTATGATAATAACCGATTTCGGTCTCATCTGTGGTGATCGAATGCTCCGCGGGCCCCTGATCCACCCCTAAAGGCCGGAAAATCAGGTCAAAATCCCCTTTCAAGGCATGTTCCACGGGATCCAGACACCGGGCGCAGGACACTTCAACATTCCCCTGATATTTCGCCCGCAGGCGGATGTCCGACACCACCTCGCGCGGCCCGCGATGCTCCTCAATCACTTCGGCGACTCCGGCCACCTTAAGTGGCCCAACCTGGTGGACTTCCTCGCTATATTCCATCTCTCCCTGGGCCAGGGAAACGTCGAATGCAAGCGGCTCCCGTTCGAGATCGGGGATCGTAATCAGCATGGCAAGCCTCACAGCATGGGGAGATTCTTATCTGAGGTTAAGACTCTGGCCATCGCCGGTCAAATCCCGCGCACGGCGCTGCATATCCTTAACCTGCCGAGGGCAACGTTTCTGGCCGATTCGTGCGCCTTTTTTGGGAGAGATGATGTTTATAAAAGCAAAACAGAAAGTTTTTTGCGAAGACTCTCCGCAAACAGATGAAGACAATGCTGCGCCGGAAGTTCACAATAGCGCTCAGAAACAAGCGAGGTGTCCTATGCTTCGTTACCCACTAATTGCACTTTTCCTGATGATCATGGCTGGCGGCAGCGCCCGCGCACAAGCCGGCGGCAGCAACCCGGCCTCTCATCCGCCTGTGCCGCCGTCCTGGCCGATGAAGGTGGGAGAAAGCCCGCCGACCACCGGCTCTGCCCCCGTCGACCCCATCGAGCGCATGCACATCGAAGCCGTGAATAAGGCGAATGCCAAGCGTCAGCAGCAGGCCATCACCGACGCGGACAAGCTGCTCCAGCTAGCCACCGAGCTGAAGGAAGCACTCGGACAGACCAACCCTTACACGCTTTCCGTCCAGACCATAAAAAAAACACAGGAGATTGAGAAACTCGCCAAAAGCGTAAGAAACAACCTGACGCCGGTCACCCCAAACTAATGGCAGCTGCGAATGCGGCAATTTGGGCTCCATCCATTTCTTACTGCTCGCCAGACGTTCACAACTGGAGCCCTTTAGCTATCGCAAACCGAGCCAGTCCCGCGAGGCAAAGAGCCGGATCGCCGCAATCCCGATAGCTCCGGCTTCGACGCAGTCTTTCGCATTCGCAACCGTGATTCCACCCAGCGCAAAGACCGACATGGGCGATCCGGCGCGGCAGGCTTCCGCGAGCGTGGCCAAACCTTGTCCCGGCAAAATTCCTGTATCCAGACGCTTTTCGAAGACTGGCGCAAATAACCCCAGCGTCGCGCCGTGATCACGGGCACGTTTCACCTCCACAATCGTGTGGCAGGAAACACTGATCATAGGATCGGCAAGCACTTCGCGCATCGCCGCACCAGCGAGCGCGATAGCATCCACAGACAGATCCGACGGGAAATGGACGCCATCGCAACCCGTTGCAAGGGCTATTTCCACCGGACCGTTCAAAAGAATGCGTGTATGCCGTCCCACAGCCCGCACAGCTCGGACGAGCTGCGTTGCCAGCGTGGCAAGCTCGTCGAATGGCAGGTCTTTTTCCCGAATCTGCACATAATCCACGCGCCCCTCGGCCCACAAAGCCACCTGCTCCAGCAGCGCTTCGCGGCTGGGAAAGAGTCTGCGATTGGTGATGGCATAAAACTGCATCTATCTGAAAGTGTAGTAGGCGCCAATCGGCCGGAGTGGAATCGTTTCCCGGAAAAGCACCCCGGGGCGCATCAGATTTACAGAATCCCAAAACACATTTGCACAAACCTTAGGGAAGCAGAGTTAGAGTAGTGTGTTGCAGCTAAGAAGATAGGCCGAGGTTTCCAGGGTAGTTTTTCTTTTTGGGGTGGTTCCCTTTTTGTCATGGACACATATGATTTGCTCGTCATCGGCTCTGGCCCTTCCGGACAGCGCGCCGCCGTATCCGCGGTAAAGAGGGGAAAACGTGTTGCGCTCGTGGAGATGCGCAACGTGGTGGGCGGCGTCTGTATCAATACAGGCACCATTCCCAGCAAAACCATGCGGGAAGCCGTTTTGCACCTCTCCGGATACACCTACCGCTCCATCTATGGCATGAACTACCGCGTGAAGGAGAAGATCACCATGTCCGATCTCGCCTTCCGCGTGCAGCATGTCATCAAAACGGAAATTGATGTCACCGAGGCCCAGCTTTCGCGCAATGGCGTAGATGTGCTGACAGGTGTAGCCAGCTTTGCCGACCCTAATACGCTGCGCATCGAAGGCATGCGCGGCACCAACACCTACAGGGCCGAAAAGATCATCATCGCCGTCGGCACCAAACCGGCCAACAGCGCCAAGGTGCCGATCAACGGCAAGACCATCATCAACAGCGATCAGGTGATGGACCTCGCCGAGCTGCCGAAGACCCTCATTGTCGTTGGTGGCGGCGTCATCGGTGTCGAATATACCTGCATGTTCGCCGCACTTGGCGTACGGGTCACGCTCATTGAGAAACGCCCCAAGCTGCTCGAATTCGCCGATCAGGAAATCGTCGAGGCTCTGAGCTACCATCTGCGCGACAGCCGCGTGACGATGCGGCTCGCTGAAGAGGTGGAAAGCGTCGAAGAGGGGCCCGGCGGCACGGTAGTCGCCAATCTGGAAAGTAAGAAACGCATCGCCGGCGACGCGCTGCTCTATGCCGTCGGTCGCCAGGGCAATATCGACGAACTCAATCTGGCGGCGGCAGGCATTGATGCGGATTCCCGTGGACGCATTCCGGTCGACCAAAACTTCTGCACCAAAGTGCCGCATATTTTCGCGGTTGGCGACGTGATCGGTTTCCCAAGTCTGGCCTCGGTGTCGATGGAGCAGGGCCGCATCGCCGTTGCCCGCGCCTTTGGCGATGAGAGCGAGCAATCAAATCCCAGCTTTTACCCTTACGGCATCTACACCATTCCGGAGATATCCTTCATCGGCAAAACAGAAGAGCAGCTGACGGAAGAAGACGTGCCGTATGAGGTTGGTGTCGCGTATTACCGCGAAATCGCACGCGGGCAGATTCGCGGCGATACCACAGGCCGCCTGAAGCTGATCTTCCATCGCGAAACACGGTCGATTCTCGGTGTACACATCATTGGCGAAGGCGCGGCGGAGCTGGTGCATATCGGACAGGCTGTCATGTCGTTGAACGGCACAGTAGACTACTTCATCGATACAGTGTTCAACTATCCCACGCTGGCTGAGTGCTACAAGGCTGCCGCCTTCACCGGCGTCAACCGCCTGGCCAAGTTCGAATAGCTGTAGAGCTTGCTGTTAAGCTCCAAGAGGTAAAAGAGGACTACATGGCGAAGACCATCGGCGTTGTCATGACGGAGGCCATTCGATCGGGCTTCCTGGACGATCACAAGATCATCGGCGCTCCGCGCAGGTTCCCGGAAAACATGGATGAGTCGAACGGACTCATCGAATTCCCGGCAGACGCGCTTGCCGAAAGTATTTGTGACGAGATTGAGGCCCTTATTCCCGATGGAACATCCATCGATGCGATCGGCGTCGCGATGCCCGGCATCATCCGCAATGGCGTCGTTGAGGACTCGCCCAACCTCCCGCAACTGAAGGGTGCGCGCGTAGCCGATACGATCGGAGCCGGACTGAAAGCTCGCGGTATTCACACCCGCGTCAGCGTCTTTAACGACGCCGACGCAGCCGCGGCAGGTCTGGCGGCAACTCGCGGCCAGCTCGACCGGCTCATCCGCGTCTGGACCATCGGCAACGGCATCGGCTTCGGGCGTTATCCCTACGCAGACGGCCCCTGGGAAGGCGGACACACCATTATCACGCTCGATCCCAAGGAGAACTACTGCGGCTGCGGAGGGCGCGGCCACCTGGAAGGCATCATGGGCCATCGCGCCATGCGCCTGCGCTTCCTCGACCTGGAACCGGACGAGGTCTTCGCCGCAGCCAAGAAAGGCGACAAGCGCTGCTTAGATTTTGTCGAGCGCTACCACCGAGCCTTGGCCGCAGCTACGGCGACGCAGATTCATATCGAGGGTCCGGGCAAGTTCTACTTCACCGGGCGTGACATTCAACGGCTGGATATTACGCGGCTCAAGCAGTATCTCTACGAAATGGTAAAGATGAGCCCGTTGCAGAGCTATACACTCGAAGTTCTGCCCGAAGATTCGACGCTAGGGATCATCGGCGCGGGAGCAGCCGCCGAACAGTCAGCGAAAGCGTAGCTTAGCGCGTTCCGCAGGCGCTACCGGTAACTGCGCTGGTAGGTCCGCGTCATACGATCGTGCCAGCACAGATGATCCTCATCGAAGAACGACCACAGAAAGCCCAGGCCGAGAGGCATAGCCGACAGCAAAAGCGCGCCAACCCGGCTGCGCATCGTCTTGCGCGTGGGATTTTCGTCATCGAAGGTGCAGAGCGCGATTTTTGCGTAGCGCATGCCCGGCGTTGCGTCCGAATACGAGAAAAACATCCACTGGTAGAGCACAGACAGGCCAACCAATGCCATACCCGCTCCAGCCAATGCCGCCTTCCCCGTAGGCGGATGCGCGGTGCAGGCGACAAACACGAGCACGAAGAGCAGAAACGCCGCCATCACCAGGGAGGCATCCACAATACCCGCCATCAGGCGGTCTTCCATCGGCGCGATCCTGAGCGGCAGCTCAAAGAGCGGGTTGTACGCTTTCCGGACCGCTTCTTCCGGCTCATGGAATTCTTCCCTCGGCTTGGCATCGAGGCGGATCGAGTGCCACTCCGGCAGTACCGGATTGACAGCCACTTCCTTCGAAATGGCCTCCGGTTCAACCTCAAAGATACGCAATTGTGATCCGTCCGGCGCTGTCTCCGCCTCGCGCAGCGGCCCTTCGGCAAGGCGCGGACGCGCCTTGCGTGTCGCAATCAGTTCGCGCGGAAATTCGATCAGCTTTGCCGGCAAAGGCTGCGCCGGAACAACTGTCGCCTCTTCAAATGGATCGACAATCTCGGTAATCAGCGGGCGCCGCGTTTTGGCAGGACGCTCCATCTTCGGCTGCTCCCCAACCATGCTGATGGCGGCGGAATCCTCGATCTCAGGACTGACAATCTCAGGCCCGCCAATCTCCGGACCGGCAGTCTCCAGCGTTGCTTCCATTTCCAGCCCTACGAGAACCGCCTGTGTGGCGGCATGCGCCTGGGCAGCCGCTTCCGCAGCGGCCTCGGCGGCGCGAGCTGCTGCCGCCTGTGCAGCCAGCATTTCGCTATACGAGGGCGCTTTGGCATATCGTTCAGCCACCCGCGCGGCGACAGAGTTTGCCGGCGACTCTCTTCGCTTGGCGGTCTTTTCACTTCCAGGCTCAAAACCGGGTAACGCCGACTGGCCATCAGGCGTACGCGTGCGGCGGGTGCGATGCGCGGCCAACCGTGCGTTCACTTCGTCTTTCCATGCAGCGGAATCCCTGGCGGCAGAATCAAATTGCAGGCTCGAGGTCGATGTGCTCAATGGAATTTCCTCGTTTCTTCTCGAAGCGTCCCAATCCCTACCGGATTGAGCGCTTCCTGTTCCCTGTATTCGAGGACCGGAGGCAGCAGAGACACGTACGTCCCGGCCATCGGAACATGTCCGCAATGGGCGAGAGTTCGAGTTGTCATACACCAGAGCAGCGGCGCTTTCTTCCTGTTAAGGCAGCTCCCAGAACCATGTGCTGGAGCTTTGTTATGCTGAGATTGCCCCTCGTGATGAGAGCCCGCATCTTTTTGTGTATCACGCTGCTCTACCTCTGTCATCCGCAGCTTTGGCCGCAGGCAGTAACGAAGCAGTTTCCTCCTCCGCCAGCGGCCACGGCCGACAGCCGGGCCACGCCCCCAAATGCGCAAAACGGGGCGTCCACAGATGCGCCTTCAGACACCCTCCCCGACGACCCCAGCGCCGCCAGCGACATTCCTGTGGCACGCGTCGTCCCGCCTGCGCCGACCGGTGTTCCGGTTGAGATTCGTGCCGATACGCAGCGCGCCCAGAACAACATCTATACCCTGATCGGCAATGTTGTGATCTACCACCGCAACTACACCGTGCAGGCCGACAAAATCGTCTACAACCGGGATACAGGCGAAGTCGTTGCCGAAGGCCACCTGATCGTCGATGGCGACGTGGATAAGGAGCACATCACGGCAACGCACGGCGAGCTCAATCTCGAGCAGGATACGGCCCACTTCTACGATGTGGTTGGCACGATGGGGGTGGCAGCAGGACCCCATAACCGGATGGTCTTCACCTCGCCCAATCCTTTCGCCATGACCGGACGCGAAGTCATCAAACTCGGAACCGGGCGTTACAAAATCATCCAGGGCACCATGACCTCATGCCGCCTCCCTAAACCAGATTGGCGCCTTCTCTCCAACGAAATCAACCTGGCAAACGGAAAAGCCAGCGCCCGTAATACGACCTTCCAGCTGCTCGAGCTGCCGCTGTTTTTCCTTCCCTACGTCACCCATCCAGTGAACGAAGATACCCGAACCTCCGGAATTCTGTTACCTATTGTGGGCAACAGCACAGCAAAAGGCTTCATTCTGGGCGAAGAAGTCTATTTCGCGCTCAGTCGCAATTCCGATCTCACCCTGGGGACGGAATACTTCTCGAAGCGCGGCTTTTCTCCCATGGGACAATTCCGCTATCGCGGCTTCGATGAGAACTTCTTCAATGTCCGCTTCCATTCGCTCTTCGATCGCGGCCTGCAGCCGGGGAACATCGACCAGGGTGGCACAGACCTCCTCGTTGACGGTCGCCGCGACTGGAATCAGCACACGCGTACGGTTGTCGATGCCGAATATCTCAGCTCCTACGTCTACCGCCAGGCATTCGAAGAAAACTATGCCGTAGCCATTGACTCAGAAGTGAAGTCGCAGCTCTTTGGTCAGCACACGCTGAACGGCTTCTCACAAGGTCTTCGGCTCGACCGCTACCAGAGCTTTCAGAACACGACTACCAACGCTGAAATCCGCATCCTGCACCTGCCGGAGCTGCTGTTGGAAGGCCAGGACCATTATCTCGGAAATACGCCGCTCATGTGGGGCGGTATTGCCTCTGTTGCGGGGTTGTCGCGATCTGAACCCGCGAACGATATGAACACTGCAACATTTAAGGCGCATGAAGTCCCCCGCGTCGATCTCTATCCACATCTCGCCATGCCATTTTCGGCAGACGGCTGGACCTTCCGTCCGGAAGTCGCCGTGCGCGACACGTTTTATGGCAAGAGCCAGAATCCGGCCGTGCTTGGCACTGTGCCGAGCCTGCGCGACGCCAGCCTGAACCGCAAAGACTTTGAGGCCGGTATCGATCTGCGGCCGCCCGCGATCGAGCGCGATTTCACCGCGCCGTGGCTGTTCCGCCTCTTCGGCGGCGACATGCGCCATACCATCGAGCCCGACATCCAGTACCGCTATGTCACGGGCATCGACAACTTCGACTCGATACTGCGCTTTGACGATACCGACATTGCCAGCAATACCAACGAAATTATGTATTCCGTGACGCAGCGCCTCTTCCTGCGCCATCTGCATCCGCATCCCTGCAAGGGAGACGAGGCGCTTGGCCCGGATGATATGTGTGGCGGCGGCACAGTCAACTGGCTTTCCTGGCAGCTGGCACAAAAATATTTCTTTGATACCGATTTCGGGGGAGCCGTGACACCCGGCACCCGCAATGTATTGGCCACTACGCTCGACCTGACCGGCGTGGCATTCCTCACCGGACCGCGCAATCTCTCCCCTGTCATTTCGCGCCTTCGCCTGAGGAGCTCTTCCGCCACCGATGTGCAATGGGATCTCGACTATGACCCGCGGCTGGGCCGCATGACCGCAAGCAATGTTTACATGGAATACAAAAAGGGCGCATACGCCTTTACGGTCGGCGATTTCCATCTGAATGCTCCCGAGGCTCCGAGCACGCCGCCCCCTGCTACCACTTCGACAACGCCCATCACGAATGCCACTTCGAACTACAATCAGCTGCGCTTCTCCGCCAGCTATGGCGCATCCACGAAACCCGGCCCCAGTGCGGGAACAAGCATAGGCTACGATTTTGTCCAGGACCAGTTGCAATACGGGGCCGTGCAGGCAACCTACAACTGGGACTGCTGCGGGCTAAGCTTCGAAATGCGCCGTTATTCCCTTGGAACGGTTCGTGATGACACCCAGTACCTCTACAGCTTCACGCTGGCCGGGGTCGGTTCAGCTGGAAGCCTGCGCCGCGCCACTCGCATCTTCTAGGTGTCCAGTAGACCAAAATAGAAGCCGTCATTCTGACCCTAAACGTAGTGAAGGGGAAGAATCCATACGATGTGAGCTCCATCTGCATTGCTGAGATTCTTCCCCCTTCAGTCGTCAGAATGACGACCGATCTATAGAGATTCATGCGCTGACGACTTACTGTCTGCCAATACTGCCGACATCCTATACAGCCCGGCAGAGTCGCAGGATGAGATAATCAAAGAACATATTTCTCCCACCAGGGAAAAGGTGGTTTGCTTGTATCGAACCCGGTTTTTCTTTGGCTGCTTGCTTTTGCTTTTGGCAGCCGGCTGCAAAGCGCAGGACTCACCTCTCAATCCTAAAGTCGACCGTCGCATTGAGATCCTTGTGCGCTCGCAGCTCAATGTTCCACAGGACTGGAAGGTTGACGTAGGAGCTCGCAGCAAGAGCGATATCGCGGGCTTTGATGCGGTCCCGATTACATTTACTTCGTCCGCCGATCCCACCAAGAAGCAGACCCTGAACTTCCTCATCTCCAGAGACGGCAACACGCTCGCGCGCCTCTCCAAATGGGATATCAGCAAGGACCCGGCGGATCAGATTTCAACCGATGGTCGCCCCGTGCGAGGCAATCCCCAGGCGAAGGTCACCATCGTCAACTTCGACGATCTCGAGTGCCCCTACTGCGCGCGCATGCACGCCCAGCTCTTTCCTGACACGATGGATCGCTATAAAGACCAGATCAAGGTCGTCTACAAGGATTACCCGCTCATCGAGATTCACCCCTGGGCGCTCCGCGCTGCCATTAACGCCAATTGCCTCGCCGCGCAAAGCCCTGCGGCGTATTGGAACTTCGTGGACCACGTGCATACGCATGGCGACGACATAACCGGCCCCGATCGCGATCCTGCGAAGTCCGCCGCGGCACTCGACAAACTGGCGCGCGACGAAGGCCAGCGCAGCAAGCTCGATGCTGGAAAGCTGGATGCCTGCCTGACCAAGCAAGACGATTCGATCGTGCGCTCCTCGATCAAGGTGGGCGATGCGCTCGGTGTCGATGGCACGCCAACCCTTTTCATCAATGGCGAGCGGCTCTCCGGAGCGCTTCCCGAGTCACAGGTCTGGCTGGCGATTGACCGCGCCCTGAAGGCGGAAGGCATTACCCCGCCGCCGACTCCCAATCCATCCTCGCAACCCGGCGCCGCGACGAAAGCTCCGGGCAGCATGTAGTGGCAGCTTTTCAGCTATGAGTGTGAAGATTATCCTGAAAGAACTGGCGAGCGCGATTGGCGCGCTCCCAAGGAGACAAGTGTTGCAACTTTTACCAAGCGGTACCCGCAAGCCCCTTTACCATGCATTGAAATTTCCCCAGCAGATGGCCTTCATCGGAATGGCTGCATTGTGCTTGGTCGGCATCGCCGGCTGCCGCCGCACCCACGGGCCGGACGTCGTAGCCACGGTTAACGGCAAGCCCATCATGCGCACGGAAGTGGAGACGCTTTACCAGAACAACCTGGGCGAGTCACAGCAGCAGCCGCCCTCGAAAGAGCAGGCTGATATTGTCCGGCTGAATGTCATCCGCCAGCTGATCGACGAAGAAATATTGATGGAGCGTGCCGCCAAGCTGAACCTGACGGCAACCGACGAAGAGGTCGATAACCAGGTCAATGAGTACAAGGCGCCCTTCACACAGGAAGAATTTAACAAGCGCCTCGCCGACAAACACCTTACGCTCGACGACCTGAAGCGCCAGATTCGCCGCTCGAAGACAGAGGACAAGCTCCTCAATAAAGAGATCAACTCGAAAATCAATATTAGCGACGCCGATATTTCCGCCTATTACAACGCGCACAAAGCTGAGTTCAATCTGATCGAGCCGATGTATCACCTCGCGCAGATCATGGTGACCGGACAGCCGCTCCCACCGCAGCAGCAGAACATCAATTTACAGAACAGCAAGGCTACGAACGAGGCGGAAGCAAAAAAGAAGATCGAGACGCTGCACAATCGACTGGAGAGCGGGGAAGACTTCGGCCTTTTGGCGCAGAACTTTTCCGAGCGTCCGGACACGGCCTCGAATGGTGGCGATATGGGCTTTGTCTCCGAGTCGCAACTGCATAGCAGCCCTGACGTTTACAACGCCATCGCGAAGATCAACCCCGGTCAGGTCACCGAGGTGCTTCCCGTATACGATCCACAGAAGAGGTCCATCGGTTACGCGATCTTCAAACTCATCGACAAGCAGGCCGCCGGACAGCGCGAGTTGAACGATCCTCGGGTGCAACAGACAATTCGCGGTCAATTGCGCGATGCCCGTTCGCAACTGCTCAGGAATGCCTATCTCGAAATGTTGCGCGATGAAGCCCGCGTAGAAAACTTCTTCGCTGAAGAAGTTTTCAAGAACGGCGCGCAGTAAGAACCGTTCATCGTTCAAATGAAGAATACAAGTACCCCAGGTTCGCTCAGCTAACCTGGGGTTTTTACGATAAGGAAGATACTCTCAATGACGCGCTACGGCATCCTCGGCTTTGGCCACCACGCCATCAAACGGCTCGTGCCCGGGTTTGCCGGCGCACATGCTTCCACCCTGGCAGGACTCTGGCGCCGCGATCTGGCGAAAGCCGAGGCAAATGCGCACGAACATAACATCCCGCACGCATTCGCTACCGCCGAAGAGCTCTGCGCATCTCCCGAAATCGATGCCGTGTTTGTCGCCTCGCCCGACGCGCTGCATCTGCCACACGTCCTGCTCGCGGCAAAGCACGGCAAACCCGTTCTGTGTGAAAAGCCGCTGGCCATGAGTGCAGCGGAGGCCGAACAAATGCTGTTCGCGACACGCGCAGCAGGCGCCGTCTTCGGTGTTGCGCAAAATATGCGCTACAACGGAAGCGTGCAGCTGATCCGTGAGTGGATTGCCGAAGGCCGCATCGGCCAGCCTTTGTTGGCGCATTCGCAGTTCTGCTACAACTCCGAGAAGAGTCCCCGCGCCTGGATCTACGATCCATCCCTCGCTCTCGGCGGTCCCATCGGGGACGTCGCGATCCATTGCCTCGACGCTTTGCGCTATGTGCTCGCCACAGACGTCACCGAGGTCAGCACCCTGGCACATAAGGACGCAACATCGGGCGCAGTCGAATCGCACGCCGTCATCAATGTCGCTTTTGGCAATGGCGCGATGGGAGCGGTTTCCGTCACCACGCGCGGCTCCTACCGTTCGCTCATGGAAGTGACAGGGGAAAGTGGTGTCATTCTCTGCGAGAACGGCCTCACCGTCGATCACCCGATCGATGTCGTTCTATACAGGCAGGACAAAGTCGCAGCACATCAGCGCGTCTCGAATGCCGATGCCTACAGCCGCATGCTGGACGGCTTTTCCGCAGCCATAGCAGGCCGGGCCGAGTATCTTGCTTCCGGCGAAGACGGTCTACATAATCAACGCGTGCTCGATGCCGCCTATCGGAGCTGGCACAGCGGAGCCAGGCAAAAACCCGCCTGATTTCTAAGCACCCTGATTTCTGAGCACATCGATTTCTGAGTACACCGATCAGCCCAAACAAATTCGTCCGCCAGGGAGTAGCGCAAGCTACATCCCTGGCGCGAATGTTAGAACGAGAAGGTGATCTGCCCCGTAAGCGCACGCGGTGTTACATAGTGCGTGCCGCTAAAGGTAGAGAGGAAGTTGTAGAGCGCGAATTTATTCGTAAAGTTAACAGCCGTGACGCGAGCGGCCCATTTATACCTGTCGCCGTTGAAGAGATTGTCTTCACCAATCGAGGCATCGAAGAGATTTCTCGGCTGAATGCGCGGCGGATTCTTGTCATCGTTTTCGGTACCGGGAGCAGGGATTCTCACCAGGCTAGAGGTGAGCCCGGCCGCATCGCACGACGTAAATCCTGACGTAATCGTGGCGCGCACCCCGTCACAGGCCAGTCCAGCCTGGGCCTGCTGATTGGCCGTAAGACCGCTCAGATCGATTCCCGGCTGTCCGTTGGGCAACGTAATCGATGTTGGACCGCAACCGCTGTTCGGATCGGTGACGTTGTAGCATGGCACAGATCCAGCCACAAGACCACTGTCATACCGCCAGTTAAACGCAAGCCATGGACCGCGATGGAATGGCATCTCATATTGCAGATGCGTGGTCTGATTGAATCGTTCGTCGTGGTCGATGCGGAATGGAAACCCGCTCTGCCCTACCGTCGCTCCTGCTCCGGCGCTCTGTGGCGGGAAGAACCGGGCAGCAACCGAAGACATGACGACGAACGCCGAGAAGTTGTGATAGGCAGGCACATCCCCGCGCAGTACAAAACCGGGAATCTTTGAGTTATGCCAATCGATAGGGAAGGTGATGGGAGTATTGCCCAGCACACTAAAGTCAAAGGCGTTGTGCGTGTATTTCCAGATGTAATCGCCGCTCACCACGGCTCTTTTGCCGAAGGCCTGCTGGAAGCCCGCATGGAACTCGTTGCGGTATCCCGGTTGCAGCGTTCCGGACACCCCCGGCGTGCAGAGAAGCAGCGGCGCCAGCACTTGGTTTGCGCATCCCTCGCTGGACAGTACGAGATTTTCATTGAACGGCGTTTCCAGGGTGCGCGCATAGGAAACGCGAAGAACGGTATTGGTCTGCTTGATGCTGTAGGCAGCGCCAAGACGAGGTTGCGCCTGACGGGCTATTGTCAAGCCGTTATACAAATCGCCGCGGATGCCCAGATTGAGAAGCCAGTTGCCGGCCTTGATCTGGTCCTCGATATACAGCGCCATCTCCTTTACGTCGGTGCGGCCGTGATACGAGTAAAGGCCGCCGCCGCGGGTAAGGTCATACGGCAGCAGAACAGGATTGAACGGCGTCGCGGTCACATTCGGATTGGAACCATCGTTCGGCTGCAATCCGGCTGCCGCGCACTGCGACGGATCGATGAACCCATTGACAGGACTCCCGCTGCTGTTCAGGCAAGGAGAATTGAAGGTTGGCGCAACGATGCCGAGAGTGTCGTTCTCTCTTAAGAAGGTCTGCTGGTAGACAGCGCCCCCTTTAAAATTGTGGATCCCCTTCACATACGAGTAATCCGAATGGATTCCGGCATTTGTCAGTGTGCGGTATTGTCCGATGGTCTGGTTCTGCAGGTTTGGCGGCCCCTTGTCCGCAAGCGGATTGTGGCTCGGATAGTAGTTATAGCCGTCTCTCCGGACGTATGGAGCAAAATTGAAAATCGAATTCGAACCAATCACGCGCGTATACGTCGGCGAGATATCGAATGTCTCAATCTTGGAACGCTGATCGGTGTTGCCGACATTGTTGCCGAATTGGTCGAGCACATTCAGATTGTCATAGGCATTCGGCGTCTGAAACCACGAACGGCTGTAGTTCAGGTTCAAATGAAGGGCGTCGACCGGCGTAAATTGATAATCCGTACGGTTAAAGACATTCTGCTCGTTGCCCTTGGCGTGGAATACCTGGAACTGCGGCGGATCGAGAAAGCGTCCCGTATTCAGTCCGTCGATCTCGAAAAAATTACCCCAGGTATCGCCACCGTACCCGACATCGACCGAACCGGTCGCCGATCCAAAGCTCCCATACGAGCTCGTAATGCTTCCCGTGGGCGTCTTCTGGCCCTGCCCGGACCGTGTTGTCGCGTTGATAATGAGACTCGTCTTGCCGCCGTACTCCGCAGGCGGCGCGCCAGAAATTACTTCGAGCGACTGAATTGAGTTCAACGGAATCTGATTGGAAAAGACCTTGCTCTGTTGATCGGTAATGGCCTGGCCATCGACGGAAAATGAATTCGATGCGTGGTCGCCCAATCCGTGAAAGAGACCATTCGAGTCAGCAGCTACTCCCGGAGTTGCCATCGTCACCAGCGAACTTACCGACGAGGACTGGCTCTGGAGGGGCAGCCTTCGGAACAGGCCGCGATCGATGTCCGTGTGCATCGTTGAATCGTTTTCGACCAGATCTCCGCCCCCCTCAACTACCACCGTGTTCGAAGCTTCTCCTACCGTCAGGCTGATGTTCGCGTTTACGGGAACCACCGAGACGACATCCACATCCTGCGCCGTGTTGCTGAACCCGGCCATCGTGACCGTGAGGTGATACGGATTGAAAGGCACGTTCGGAAACTGGAAATGCCCAGCCTTGTCGGTTGTTACCTCGCGCGCATATTGGCTGACGGGGTTGTGAATCGAGACCGTAGCTCCGGGAACCACGGCTCCTGTGGGGTCCGTGATAGTGCCGCGGACAGTGCCGGAATTACCGGAGGACTGCGCCGGGAGTGCGCCAGGGAAAAAGGCGAATGAGCAGCAGACCAGAAGAAAAATGGGAACGATGCCACGTAAGTACGTGCGCATATATAGACCTCCAAAAACTTGTTGTGTATGACCCTGAAAAACTCTGCTTAGGCAGCGGTCGGGGACACAGGCGGAGGGCGGATGGCTAGTTTGAGAAGAAATTTCTGACGCGGACACTCGGGTGTTTTTTCCAGAGTAACCCGCAGTACGGGCCGAATGGATATGGCGAGCGTGACCAGCGCAACGGTTTGCACCACATGGTGCGCCGTATTGCAGAGTGAACAGCCTTCGTGATCAACCTGCCCGTCGGGATGCGTGTGCGCAACCTGGATAATTCCGGTCAGCAGGACGAGCGCGATGCAGACGATCCCGAGCCAACTGACCCAGGATGACTGAAAACGCCTCCCATTGTTGAAAACACGCATATTGGCTTGACTATAGAACACAACCGCTCGATTCGCCAAACGGCCACCGGGCAAAACGCGCTGCAAACAGCCAACGGCTGCGCAATAAAAAGCCAAAGAAAAGGTAACCCTATTTGCACAAACGCGATGGGGCTAAAAACCTTTTCCATGAGACGGAATGAGATATCCCTTAGGCGGGGATGACGGGCGTCTTACTCGACTACGGCAAGCACGTCGCCAGCGGCAACCGTACTGCCCGGCGTTGCACGAAGTTGAACGACTTTGCCTGCCTTTGGTGACTTCAGCTCGTTCTGCATCTTCATCGCCTCTATGACAACAATGCTCTGATGCGCGTCTACCGTGTCGCCCAGGCTGGCCAGCACCCTCACGACCCGGCCCGGCATGGGCGCCGTTACGGACTTTGGTCCATCCGCTCCTGCGTGACGGCTGCGGCGTGACTTCAGCGAGCGCGGATCATCCACACGATACGGATGCCGTTTTCCCGCGAGATGAATGGCCGCGCCCTCCGTGCTTTCTTCAAGCACACAGCGATACGCTTTGCCGGCAAGATGCAGAGAGAGCACGCCGGGCTTCACCAGATGCACTTCCACATCCACGCTTGAGGCGCCATCGATGCTGGCTCGATACTGCCCGGCAGCCTCTCCGCGCTCCAGCTCGATCGTATGCAACTCGTCGCATATCTCAATCTGGATCTTCATAGACGCAAGCCCTCGCGCCGGGCGGTGCGCTTCCATGCATTGTCTTCGGATTGCTTCGCGGTGTGATTGCCGCCGTTGCCGTTCGATGGCCGCATACTCTCAAAAATCGCAGCCGCAAGTGTTGCGATGGCTTCCGAATCTTTGTCCGCTTGCGCGGAATCATCCTTCGAAGAAAGCAGCCGGTCGAGATAGCCGGTGTCGATGCGTGACGCCTGGAAGTCGGCATCGCTCAGGATGCGGCGGAAAAGTCCGAGGTTCGAGCGAATGCCTCCAATGACATACTCATCCAGCGCCCGCAGCAGGCGTGCGATAGCCGTGTCCCGCGTGGGGGCGTAAGCAATCAGCTTCGAGAGCATCGGATCATATTCGAGCGGCACGACCCAACCCTCGTAGATGCCCGAGTCTTCGCGAATGCCGGGGCCTCCCGGCTGCAACAGGCGCGTGATCTTTCCCGGCGATGGAAAAAACCCTTGGTCCGGATCTTCCGCGTAGACCCTGCACTCCATCGCGTGCCCGCGCAGGCGAATCTCATCCTGCTTGAATGGCAGCGCTTCGCCTTGTGCGATACGAATTTGCAACTGGACGAGATCGAGTCCCGTAACCAGCTCCGTCACCGGGTGCTCCACCTGCAATCGCGTATTCATTTCGAGGAAATAGAAATTCCGTTTCTCGTCAACAAGAAATTCGACTGTGCCCGCATTTGTATATCCAGCCGACTTCGCCAGCCGCACCGCTGCCTCGCCCATCCGCCGACGCAGGTCTTCGTCGACAAACGCGGAAGGAGCTTCCTCGATAACTTTCTGGTGGCGTCGCTGAACCGAACACTCGCGCTCGCCCAGTGACACGCAATTTCCATGCTCGTCGGCCAGGATCTGGATCTCGATATGCCTGGGCCGCTCGATAAGCTTTTCCAGATAGACTTCGTCCGATCCAAAGGCCCTCTCGGCCTCGCTCCCCGCCGCCGTAAAAGCCACGCCCAATTCGTCTCTCGTGAAGACGGCGCGCATTCCCTTGCCTCCGCCTCCCGCTGCCGCTTTCAGCATGACCGGATAGCCAATTTCTTCCGCAACAATAAAAGCCTCATCGAGCGAAACCAGACCTTTCACCGATCCGGGAGTTCGTGGCATGCCCGCTGCGTCGGCTGCCTGCCGGGCCCGGGTCTTTGAGCCGAGCACGCGCATCGCGCTTGCCGATGGGCCAATGAACTTGATGCCGGCCTGCTCGCACGCCTCCGCGAAGCCGGCATTTTCGGAAAGAAACCCGTAGCCAGGATGAATCGCCTGTGCCCCGGCTCGCCTTGCTATATCGAGAATTAGATCTCCGCGCAGATAAGAATCCGTAGCCGGCGCAGGCCCCAGGCGATACGCCTCGTCGGCCTCAAGTACGTGCAGCGCAGCCCGGTCCGCGTCCGAATAAACGGCAATCGTGCCAATGCCGAGCTCCCGGCAGCCCCGCAGGATGCGCAGAGCGATCTCCCCGCGATTGGCGATCAGAATTTTACGAATGGCTGTTTCAGTGTTCAACACGGCAAGAAAGGATTCTAAATGGTGAAGCCCCCGAATGACCGGGGGCTTCTGTGAGACTGCGAAGGAAAACTACTTCATGTTGCCGGAGCCATCCATGACGATGCCGCCAGGCGTATTATTCTTTTTCTCTTCGTTGGCTTTACGAGTGCCCATGGCCTTTTCGCGCCACTGGTCGGCCTGTGCAATAGCTTCCTTGCGAGCCTGATCATCGCCGCATTGCAAGTTAGCCTTTTGCCGATACATAAGATTCATATAAGCCATGGCGTCGTCATAGTTCGGCCGGATATCGAGCGCCTTCTGCAGAAACTGCAAGCCCTCGTTGACGATGGCGCTATTCTGCTCCACGAGCTTCAGGCATGCTGCCTTCGGCATCTTGGGATTGCCGTCGCCCGCGTCCTGCATGCCGACGGCAGCCAGTGCCTGCACGGCATTCTTGTGCGCAACACCCCAGTTGATCACCCCGATGGTATAGGCGGCTTCCGCATCCTGCGGATCAACTGCAAGCACCTTCTGCTGCCACTGTTTGGCCTCGTCAAACTTGTCGATCTGGAAGTACAGACCGGCAATACCTTTCAGGCTGCTGATGTCCTTCGGGTCTTTATCCAGAACTTGTTGAAATCCCTGAATCGCCAGATTTGCATTCTTCAGGTTGTCAGGAGTCGTGAGATCGGGAACCACCTGCTGCGCATATGCGGTCGCGAGATAGAGGCGAGCCATCGGCAGGCTGGGATCGAGATTTACCGCGTTCTGGAAATGGTTGATTGCCTCTTCGTACCTGGCATTTTTATAGGCCGCCACCCCTTTATTCAATTGGTCGCGGGCCTGAAGGCGGTTGCACCCGGCCACCATGGTCAGCATCGCCAGGAACGCGGCTGCCATGACCGGAAAACGTGCGATTCGGTTCATTCTGTCTCTCATCTCCTTTGATCGCCTGATCGCCAGCTTACGCCCGTTACCGCGTATAGCATTGGGATGCATCAAAAAAAGTCTCTGCGCAGTGATTGTAATTGGTTTCTGCCGTATGGCAAGCCCGTATGGCAAGTATTGACGAGAGGGACTGCAAAACAGCCGTAAAGGGCGAGCCTACTGGCCCGCCGCAATTTTGGGTGTAATCAATCCAATGTGATCTACGCCGACGCCATGCGCAATGTCCACGACTTCCGCGACCGATGTGAAGTTCAAATCAGGATCGCCCTTGATAAACATCACCTTCTCGGCGCGTGTCGCGTAAATAGCATCCAGACGTGTTTTCAGATCGCTCTTCGCCACCGTGTCCGTATTGATCAAATAGGTCGGAACACCACCGGCTCCGTTATTGATCGATACGACGATGGTGCGATCATTCGGCTCCTGCTGTTGTGGGTTCTTCGGCGGTTGCGGAACCAGTGCATCCAGGCCCCTTGGCGTAACCGGCACGATGACCATGAAGATGATCAACAGTACCAGCAGGACGTCGATCAGTGGGGTAACGTTGATATCGGCATTAAGTCCACCCGGACCGCTGCCACTTCCCATAGCCATAAGTCAGTTCCTCATTTCTACGATGCGTTGAGGCGTTTTCACTAGGAGTTATTCCCCGCCTGCGGCAGGAGGTGGCGGCTGATGATTCTCCGCGCCCTGACGCTGCTCGGTCAGCAAGCCGACCTGCTCTACACCCGTGGTACGCACTGCATCAATCGCGTCCATCACCGTGCCATAATGCGCGCGCGCATCGGCACGGAAGAATACCTGTTTGTTCGTTTTATTCTGGAGCATATCGCCGACTTTTGCGCCCAGGTCCGCGAGCGAAACCCGGTCCTGCCCTAGAAATATCTGGCTGTCGCGTGTGACAGCTACTACCACCGCGTCTTCGTGATCCGCATCCGGCATCGCCGTCGGGTTGTCCGTCTGCGCCAGCTGCACGTTCACCTTATTTTGGAGCATGGGCGTGATGACCATGAAGATGATCAGCAGCACCAGCATGACGTCCACCATCGGCGTGACGTTGATATTGGAGTTGACCTTTTTGCCTTCGTCTCTTTTAGCTAATGCCATTCCTATGCTCCCTGAATCTGGCCCCAGGCCGGATTTCAGATCGGACTTCCTCTATCCTCTATCGCCGCGGGTCTTGCCTGTCTGAAGATCGCTGGATAAGGGCGGTGTTCAAGCCGCCCCTATCCAAGCGCAGGATTCCCGCTATTGAATGTGCAATCGCCGCTTAGCGGCGGTTGCCCTGCTTGAGGAAATAATCGATCAGTTCGCTCGAGGAGTTGTCCATTTCGACGTCGAACGCCTCCACCTTATTGGTGAAGTAGTTGAACGTCATAACGGCCGGGATAGCAACCAGCAGGCCGAAAGCGGTGGTAACCAGCGCTTCGGAAATACCGCCGGCGACTGCACCGATGCCCGAGGTCTTCTGCGTTGCGATCTGACGGAATGCGTTCAAGATACCGACGACCGTTCCGAACAGTCCGATAAACGGAGCCGTGGAACCGATCGTGGCCAGACCGCCCAGACCGCGCTTCAGCTTCGCGTGGACAATGGCTTCAGACCGCTCGAGTGCGCGCTTCGAAGACTCGATCTGGTCCTCGGTCACTGCGCCGCCGCTGCCGAAGTTACGAAACTCCTGCAGACCGGCGGTGACAACCTCGGCCAGGTGCGACTTCTTGTTCCGGTCGGCGACCTTGATCGCCTCGTCCAGCTTGCCTTCCTTCAAGGCGCCGGCCACGCGCGGAGCGAACTCACGCGACTGCTTGCGGGCTGCGCTGAAATAGAGCCAACGGTCAATGATCACAGCCAGCGACCAGATCGACATGATGAACAGGATGATAACCACGCCTTTGGCGAGATTGCCCATATTGTTCCAGAGGTCGAGCGGGCTGAAACCGACTGTCTGCTCCTGGAAAAAGGCCAGGGAAGCTGGGTGAACAACTGCTTGTGTAAGATGAGCGAGAATCACTTGAATCTTTCCTCCTGAGGAGTTTTCTTCTTTACGAAAAAACCTGCGCAAATGATGATGCGTGGCTACCTGCGGTTTACCTCTCCAGCTTTATTCTCTGCCGGAGAGGCCGGATGATGAATGACGGGCATCAACCTCCGAGGTTGAAGACCACGTTGACCTGGGTTTCCACCTCCACCGGCTCACCGTTGAGCAAGTAGGGCTTATAACGCCAGGACCTTACTGCATCCATGGCTGCCTGCTGAAGCATTGGCGGACCACTGATGACGTGAAGATTTTCGATGGTGCCAGTCTTGGAAATTGTTGCCTGCAACACAACGGTTCCCTGAATGCGGGCTGCTTTGGCGATGGCCGGATATTGCGGCATGGTCTTCACCAGCAGGTTGCCTTGCATGACACCCGACGACACGGCGATCTTCTTCGGCGCGGCAGCCTTCACCACCGGGGCCGGACCGTTGCCAATGCCGCCAAGAACACCGCCAAGAACGCCGCCGGCTGCACCACCGCCCATGCCTTCCATTCCGGCAACGCCGG